>Ga0256404_1005613_pt1 | contig 21958 bp, 19 predicted proteins | sample RumenRJG_01DNA_FD_185990 | JGI IMG/M metagenome (GOLD analysis project Ga0256404, IMG submission 185990) | Bovine rumen microbial communities from Lethbridge, Alberta, Canada - RJG_01 | ecosystem: Host-associated > Mammals > Digestive system > Stomach > Rumen | place: Canada: Alberta | collected...
GTCGGGATTACTGGACTCGAACCAGCGACCTCGCGCCCCCCAGACGTGTGCGCTACCAACTGCGCTAAATCCCGATCCTTGCGTTTTGCGGGTGCAAAGTTAGTAGTTTTCGTCGATATATGCAAATTTATGAGCAGAAAAAACAAAAGAAGTTTTAAGTTTTGACAATAGTTAGTATTTTTTCTTGATTGATGTTGTTATTACGGAATAAATTTGTACATTTGCAGGAAAAACAGAAAACATTCATGCAATATGCCATTTACCCACCCAAACATCTGGGTGATACCATAAAACTGCCAGCCTCTAAAAGCATCAGTAACCGCGCACTGATTCTGCATGCCCTCTCTGGCGGTCATTCCCTTCCACAGAACCTGAGCGACTGCGATGACACGGAAGTCATCGTAAGAGCGCTGCGTGACTGGCCCGATGTGATTGACATCAAGGCAGCAGGAACAGCGATGCGATTCCTGACGGCCTATCTGAGTGTGACACCAGGCAGCAGTCATACGCTTACCGGTACCGAACGCATGAAACATCGTCCTATTAAGGTGTTGGTGGATGCTCTCTCCTACTTGGGAGCAGAGATTAAATACCTGGGCGAAGAGGGATTCCCACCGCTGCGCGTTACGGGTCATGCCCTGGAAGGCGGCACTATAGAGATTCCCGGTGACGTGAGTTCACAGTATATCTCGGCTCTGCTGATGATCGGTCCTGCCCTGAAGAACGGACTGGAACTGAAGCTCACAGGGAATATCATCTCACGCCCGTATATCGATCTGACCATGCATACCATGCACGACTATGGTTTGAAGATCGAATGGACAGATTACAATACCATCTATGCGCCTCATCAGGAGTACCAGCAGAAAGAGTATGTGATTGAGAACGACTGGAGTGCCTCGAGCTATTGGTATGAGATCATGGCGCTGAGTGACGATTTTGACAACGAGATCAGACTGACGGGATTGACCGATGGATCCAGACAAGGCGACTCAGTGGTGCGTTATCTGTTCTCGATGCTTGGTATAAAGACTTCATTCGAGAACACCGAACCTGGAGTGATGACCACGGTGACACTGAAAAAGGTTCGCACACGACTGCCCCGTCTTGATTATGACTTCATCAACCAGCCCGACTTGGCACAGACGTTCGTGGTGTGCTGTGCCGTGATGGGTATTCCTTTCCACTTCAAAGGACTTTCTTCATTGAAGATCAAGGAGACCGACCGTATGGCTGCCTTGCAGAAAGAGATGAAGAAACTGGGGTATGTGATTCGCGATATCAACGGAGAAGAACTGTTGTGGGACGGGGAACGTTGTGCTGCCTCGATGGAAGCCATCGACACCTACGAAGACCATCGCATGGCCATGTCGTTTGCCCCTGTATGCATCAAGATTCCCGGACTGAAGATGAACAACCCGGAGGTGGTGAGCAAGTCATACCCCAAGTTCTGGGACGACATCCGCTCGGTGGGATTCACCATCGAAGAAACACCAGACAAACCCTAAACGAATACCATTTATGACCTATCTTCTGCTCGCATTAGTGGCTCTGGGCGTTTTTTCCGCCATCATAGCCCTACTCTCACACAATAAAGAAGGGGGCGGAGACGTTGTGATATATGGGAACGATTGTTCCACATGCAACGGCGACAACGAGAAATGCGAACAGGAATGCATGATGGAAGCTGCTATCCGCGACATCGAATATTTCGATGACGAGGAGTTGGATGCGTTCAAAGGCAGAACGGCAGACGACTACTCAGACGAGGAGGCAGAGCAGTTCCGTGAGATTCTCTATTCCATGCGCCAGGAAGAAGTGAAGGACTGGATCCGCAGTCTGGTACTCAGAGGTATTGAATTGCCTAATCAAATAAAAGATGAGACAATCATGCTGAGTGAAGAGTCCGTTTCGAGGAGTGTGGAGTGAGGATTTCATCTCGAGGAGTGTGGAGTGAGGATTGTGGAGTGAGAATACAATAGAAGATTAAAGGTAGGGAATGAAATATAAGGATCTGTGGAGTAGAAAGGCTGGATTTCATCCTTCGTTTTCTCGCCATGCCATAGCTCAGACAAGTTTGGCTTTGGTCATTTGGCTTAACGAAAACGTTCGGGGCACGCTGCGGCGGGCTTCGCATGATCGTCATATCTCCTTTCTCTTGCTTCTTGCTTCTTGCCTCCTGCTTCTTGCCTCCTGCTCCAACGATAAGAACACGGCGCAGTCGCGTTGGTGGCATTCGTTCAACGCTAAATACAACACTTACTTTAATGGTTCGCAAGCCTATATCGATGCTTCCTTGGAAAAGGAGAATGGTCATCGTGACAATTTCACGGAGATGATTCCCCTCTACCCTGTGAGCAACAAGAACAGCAAGGAAATCGGTAAGGGCAACTTCAACAAAGCCATCGAGAAGAGTCAGAAAGCCATCAAGCGCCATAGTATTACACGGCGCCCCGAATGGACCAAGAACCGAAAGAAGACCGAACGCGACATCGAATGGCTCAACCGTAGCGAATACAACCCCTTCCTGTGGAAAGCATGGATGCTCATGGGAAGATCGCAGTTCCATCAAGGTGCCTTCGATGAGGCAGCTTCCACGTTTGCCTATATGAGCAGATTGTACCAGACGCAGCCTGCGATCTACGGAAAAGCGCGGGCTTGGCTGGCCAAGTGCTATATCGAACAGGACTGGATCTACGATGCTGAGGACGTGATCAATAAGATGAAACGTGACTCACTCGACTGGCGGGCCGTGAAGGAATGGGACTATACCTTTGCCGACTACTATATCCATACAGGACGTTACGAGGAGGCGATTCCCTATCTGAAAAAGGTCATCAAACATGAGATGCGGAAGAAGCAGAAAGCGCGCGAGTGGTATCTGTTAGGTCAGATAGAAGCGGCACTGGGTCATCGCGACAACGCCTATCAGGCTTTCCGCCACGTCATCCGTCAGAGTCCTCCCTACGAGCTTGAATTCAATGCACGCATTGCCATGACCGAGGTGATGGCTGGTACAAAGGATAAGCAGATGATCAGCAGATTGAAGCGTATGGCGGCATCTGACAAGAACAAGGACTATCTCGACCAGGTGTATTATGCTATCGGTAATATCTATCTGTCGAAACGCGATACGCTGAAAGCCATCGAGGCCTACGAGAAGGGTAATGAGAAAGCCACTCGCTCAGGTATTGAGAAAGGTGTACTGCTGCTGCACTTAGGCGACCTTTACTGGGCACGTGAGAACTTTAGTGATGCACGTCGTTGCTATGGCGAGGCTATCGGTCTGCTTGATAAGGATCGTGATGACTATGAGCAGCTGTCCAATCGTTCGAAGGTCCTCGACGAACTGGTACCACATACCGAGGCCATCCATCTGCAAGACTCGCTACAGGCGCTGGCCAAGATGAGTGAGGATGACCGTAATGCGGCCATCGACCGCGTGATTGAAGCACTGAAGAAGAAGGAAAAGGAAGAACGTAACCGACAAGCTGAAGAGGAGGCGAGAAAACATGAGCAAGGAGGTGAGAACTTTGATGATATCATCCCCAACGACGGGCCTACGCCTGCCCGACAGCCTCAGCAGCAACAACAAGGAAACAGTGTCTGGTATTTCTATAATCCTACGGCCGTGAACCAGGGTAAGAGTAACTTCCAGAGAACCTGGGGAAAGCGTGAGAACGTAGATGACTGGCAGCGTGTAAACAAAACCGTCGTGGCCGGTCCTGCGGATCTTGCCAACCTGACTGACGAACAGCGGGATTCATTAGAAGCGGCAGAACTGGTAGCCGACTCCTTAGCGCAGGCAACAGACAGTGTACAGAACGATCCGCATAAACGGGAGTATTACCTGGCGCAGATTCCTTTCACCGAAGAGCAGGTGGAAGAAAGTAACATGATCATCAAGGATGCCCTCTATCATAGTGGTGTCATCTTCAAGGATAAACTCGATAACCTGCATCTGAGTGAGAAACAGCTGCGCCGGCTGACTGATCAGTATCCTGACTTTGAGCACATGGATGATGTGTTCTATCACCTGTGGCTGCTCTATCAGCGGAAGTTGCAACCGCAGATAGCCGACAGCTATCTCGACCAATTGAAAGAACACTATCCGGAGAGTCAGTGGACCACCTTACTCAATGATCCGTACTTCGAGGAGAATGCCCGCTTTGGTACGCATATTGAGGACTCGCTCTATGCGGCTACCTATGCGGCCTTCAAGGCGGGACGACTGACGGAGGTGAAAACGAATACCATCCTCTCTGCCCAACGGTTCCCCATTGGAGACCATCGTGATAAGTTCATCTTTATCGGTGGACTGGCGAAGCTGAACGATGGTGACGGCAAAGGCTGCGTGGAGGATATGCAGACGGTGGTAAAAGATTACCCGCAGAGCGACGTGAGTGCCTTGGCAGGTATGATCATCAATGGTGTGAATGCGGGCAGACGACTGCATGGAGGGAAGTTCGATATGGGTGATGTGTGGACCAGACGGTCGGAGGTGCTGCAAGACAGCGACTCCATCGCTGCAAGGGTATTCACAGCGGAGCGCAACGACCGTTTCGTCTTCATGATGGCCTACGAGCCTGATTCCGTCAACGAGAACCAGCTGCTCTATGAGATGGCCCGCTTTAACTTCACCAGTTTCATGGTGCGTAACTTCGATATTGAAGTGGAAGATATTGACGGACTGCACAGAATGCGGATCAGCGGGTTCCTGAACTATGACGAAGCATGGCAATATGCTCGTCAGCTGTATAAAAACGAGGCGGTAACACGACTGCTCAGGAAGGCGCGCATGATTCTTATCAGTGAGCCGAACCTTGAACTGCTCGGTACACACTATAGCTATAACGACTACGACGAGTTCTATGAGGAACATTTCGTACCGCTGAAAATCAGTACGGTACAGCTACTCACGGAACCGGCTGATCTGCCAGTCGAACCGGAACCTGTATCTCCTGCCTCTGAGGAACAGGAAGAAATTCTTAATGGTGGTGTATTGGATAACAACACCTTGATTGACTTAGGTATCGAACCCACCCCATCTACAGAACTGGAGATTCCAAGCGAAAGCAATGAGATTCCAGCGGAGGAGAACAGGACACCGGCAGAAAAGAATGAGATTCCCGCAGAGGAACCCGTTCAAACCGAAGTGGGTATAGAGATTCCTGTTGAAGAGCCCGTTCAACCCGAGAACGGCATAGAAATACCTGGTGATATCTTAGAGGTTCCCAGCAACAGCACGGAAGTTCCCAGTGACATCATAGAAATCCCTAATGAGCCCATTAAGCCCACTGAGCCCATTAAGCCCACAGCCCCCACCGACGAACCCGTCTTCGAGATTACCGATGATCCTACCGGAACTCCTACTCCAAGCGGGACCGTGATTGATATCGAGGACGAGTATTACGAGTTGGATGGATTCTAAATGAACAACCTTCAAGAGAACGCGATATGACGAACGGATTACTATTATGGGTTGATGATGAGATTGAGCTCCTGAAAGCACATATCTTCTTCTTGGAGAAGAAAGGCTATGAGGTGGTGACGGTCAGTAACGGCACAGATGCCATCGATCTGTGTCGGCAAAAGACATTCGATCTGATCCTGCTGGATGAGATGATGCCTGGTATTAGCGGACTCCAAACGCTGCAGGTCATCAAGGAGATCCAACCTGCCACGCCTGTGGTGATGGTCACCAAAAGCGAGGAGGAGAACATCATGGACCAGGCCATCGGATCAAAGATTGCCGACTATCTCATCAAACCCGTGAATCCCAACCAGATTCTTCTTACATTGAAGAAGAATATCCATCGCAAAGAGATTGAGACTGAGATTACCCAAAGTGGCTATCAGCAGAGCTTCATGGATATCTCCATGCAGATTGACAACTGCAACTCATGGAACGACTGGACAGAGATCTACAAGAAACTCGTGCGCTGGGAACTGGAACTGAGCAGTACCGACAGTAGTATGACCGAGATGCTTCGCATGCAGAAGGAGGAAGCGAACAACGGCTTCACGAAGTTCGTCAAGAAGAATTACATGGAATGGATGGAGAACAGAGGGAAACAGCAGACCTCTCAGGCTCCTATCATCTCGCCCGATCTCTTCAAGACCTATATCTTCCCTCGCCTTGATAAGGGAGAGAAGGTGTTCCTGATTGTCATTGATAACTTCCGTTACGACCAGTGGCGCATCCTCTCACAAGAGATTGGCGACCAGTTCGACATCGAGGAACATCTGTATATGAGCATCTTGCCTACTGCTACGCAATATGCCCGTAACGCTATCTTCAGCGGACTGATGCCCAACAAGATTGCGGAACTCTTTCCCGACTTATGGGTGGATGAGGATGAAGAAGAGGGGAAGAACCTCAATGAAGGTCCGCTCATTCAAACACAGCTCGACCGTTACCGTCGGAAGAACTCGTTCTCGTACCACAAGATCAATGATTCCGTCGCAGGCGACCGTTTCCTGCAGCAGTTCAATAACCTGCACCTCAACGACCTCAACGTACTTGTTGTGAACTTCATCGACATGCTCAGTCATGCCCGCACCGAATCGAAGATGGTGCGTGAGCTAGCCAACAACGAAAGTGCGTTCCGCAGCATCACCCTCAGCTGGTTCCGACATAGTGTGTTGGCCGACCTCTTCAAACAACTGGCTCAAGACGATTATACCGTCATCATCACTACTGATCATGGTAGCATTCGTGCCGACAAGCCCGTGAAGATTATCGGCGACCGTAACACGAACACGAACCTTCGCTACAAGTTAGGGAAGAACCTAAACTATAATCCCAAGGAGGTGTTCGTCATCAAGGATCCGCAGCTGGCCTTCCTGCCCGCTCCTAACCTGTCAACCAGCTATGTGTTCGCCACAGGCAACACCTTCTTTGCGTATCCGAACAACTATAATTATTACGTAAGCTATTACAAAGACACCTTCCAACACGGCGGCATCTCCATGGAAGAGATGATTATCCCCGTTGTCATGATGAAAGGAAGGAAATAGTCAACAGTAATCATAAAGTTCAACTTTTGGAGCAGCGAGCGCCAAAGATGCTTGCATCAATTTGGCCGAGTCGTGACAAAAGTCAACGTAGTTAAAGATCAAAGTTCAAAGTATAAGAATGGAAATCATCATACAAGACCCACAGCACATCCGCGAAGCGGCACGCGCATTTATACAGAATATGCCCGACAGCACTGTCTTTGCCTTCTATGGAAAGATGGGAGCCGGCAAGACGACATTCATCAAGGCTGTCTGTCAGGAATTAGGTGTGGAAGATGAAGTCACCTCCCCCACCTTCGCCATCGTCAACGAATATAGCATTGATAAAGTTCAAAGTTCAATGTTCAATGTTCAATGTATCTATCACTTCGACTTCTACCGCATCAAACGGTTGGAAGAAGCCTACGACATTGGCTTCGACGATTACATCGACAGCGGGAACCTGTGTTTCATTGAGTGGCCGGAGCTTATCGAGGAGCTTCTGCCAGAGGATGCCATAAGGGTAGAAATAGAAGAAACGGACAATGGTTCACGCATCGTCCGTTTCTAATCCTTTAACTGTTACCGTACGTCTATCGTCTTACAGTAACGCTTCGAACTTCTCCTGAATCTTAGCCTTGGCGGCGGCTCCAACCATCTTATCCACTACCTCACCGTTCTTGAAGAACAGGATGGTGGGGATATTGCGGATACCAAACTCCATGGCGATATCATCATTCTCTTCCACATCGCACTTGCCAACGACGATACGTCCATCGTACTCCTTGGCCAGTTCAGCGATGATAGGACCGATCATGCGGCAAGGACCGCACCATGTTGCCCAGAAATCGACTACTAACGGCAGATCACCGTTTTTCAAAGTCTCTAAGTTCTCGGTAGTAATTGTAACTTCCATTGTTTATAAGTTTATTTGGTTAATAATGAGTTTACTAACAAAAACCATGCCACTGCCCGACAGACCATTCCCACCTACTAATTAATTTTGTAGCTCATCCCTTCGTTTGAATGGATGAAGTTAATCAAGTCACGTTGGATATTGATCGAACGGTTCCTACTGCGCAAGGTAATCGGTCTTTTGGTCTCCGTATCGAGAATCTGGATATAGAGCTGTGTGTTCCCCGGACTGTCTTCAATCAACGTGGCCAGGTCGGTCACGAGGGTGTCATCCAAGGAATCAGAGTCGATAGTGATCGTAATCTTCTCAATTCTCTGTTCCTTCACGGTCTGCAGATACTGTATATCACTGATCTGGAAATTGTAGTAGTTGCTGTTGAACTTCCCTGGTGTACACTTCGCCTTAATGAAGATGGTACAGCCTTCTGTCAGCATTCCCTGCCAGCGTCCCCACTCTTCACCGAAGACCGCCAGCTCACCACTGCTCTCGAAATCCTCGATGGTAACGATGCCGAATTTCTTCCCATTCTTTCCGTAGCGTTCTTTCACACCTGTGACAATACCTCCCACGAGAATCTCTTCCTTCTTCGACAATTCAGCCTTGTCGTCGAGTTCATCGCAATGCGTGTTACACAAGCCGTTCAGCACCACAGAGAATTCATCCAGCGGATGGGCAGAAATGTAGATACCCACCAGCTCACGTTCCCTGTTCAGGCGTTCAATGGCACTCCACTGCTCTGCCGCAGGGGCAGGCGGTGTAGCCAGTTCTACGGCATCCATCCCCCCGAAGAGCGAGTTCTGGTTCATCTGCTGCTCACTCTGATAGGCTGAGCCATAGCGGAAGAGGGAGTCGAGGAACACATCCCCTTTGCTGTTCGTGGCAAAATACTGCTCACGTTTCAGTCCGAAGCTGTCGAAGCCGCCACTCAGGGCCAGACTCTCGAAGCATTTCCTGTTACAGTTGGAGAAGCTCACCCGTTGATACACATCATAGATCGACTTGTACGGACCGTTCTTCTCACGCTCATCGATAATGGCATTGGCAGCTGAAACACCCATACCCTTGATGGCAGCCAGTCCGAAACGGATCTCACCATGACTGTTCACACTGAATTCCAGACGACTCTCGTTGACATCGGGTCCGAGGGTGCGGATACCCATGGCCCGGCACTCATCCATGAGCTTCGTCACTTCCGTGATATTCTCCAGGTTCCTACTCATCACTGCCGCCATATACTCAGCGGGGTAATGGGCTTTCAGGTAAGCCGTCTGATAGGCCACCCAGGAGTAGCAGGTAGCATGACTCTTATTGAAAGCATACGACGCAAACTTCTTCCAGTCCTCCCAGATCTTGTTCAGCACCGCCTTGTCATGTCCGTTCTTCTGTCCTCCCTCGTAGAACAGCACCTCCAGCTTCTCCATCTCAGCGATCTTCTTCTTTCCCATGGCCTTACGCAGAGAGTCAGACTGTCCGCGAGTGAAGTTTGCCAGTTGTCGGGAGAGGAGCATCACCTGCTCCTGATACACCGTGATGCCGTACGTATCTTTGAGGTATTTCTCCATGCACGGGATATCGTACTTGATCTTCGAAGGATCCTTCTTTCGTGCAATGAAGTCGGGAATATAGTCCATCGGTCCTGGACGGTAGAGGGCATTCATAGCGATCAGGTCCTCAAAGACCGTCGGCTGCAGTTCCCTCAGGTATTTCTGCATACCAGCCGATTCAAACTGGAACGTACCCACCGTACGTCCCTGTCTGTACAGCTCGTATGTCAGGTCGTCATCTATAGGAATGGTATCCAGGTCGATCACATCTCCTGTTGACAGTCGGACATTCTCCACGGCAGTCTTGAGAATCGATAGCGTCTTCAGTCCGAGGAAGTCCATCTTGATCAGTCCGGTCGACTCAATGACATGACCGTCGTATTGCGTACACCGCAGCTTATGTCCCGGATCCGTCTTATCCTCTGCCACCGATACCGGCACCCAGTCGCTGATGGGGTCTCGACAGATGATGAAACCGCAGGCATGGATACCCGTACCGCGCACCGTTCCCTCCAGCATCTTGGCATACATAATGGTGTTACGCAGCCGTTCATCGTCAGACACCTCGGCATCGCGGAGCTCGGGTACGCATTTGATCGCATTGGGCAGATTCATCTTCAGACCATCGGGCAGACGGTCAGGAATCTGCTTACACAGATGGTTCACCACATCCAGCGGTACTTTCTCCACACGCGCCACATCCTTGATGGAGTTCTTGGTGGCCATCGTACTATAGGTGATGATATGTGCGCACTTGTCGTGTCCATATTTATCCTCCACCCATTCCAACACCCTACCTCGACCATCATCGTCGAAGTCGGTATCGATATCAGGGAGTGAGATACGGTCGGGATTCAGGAAACGCTCGAACAGCAGGTCGTACTTGATGGGGTCGATCTTCGTGATACCCAGACAATAGGCCACCACACTACCTGCGGCAGAACCTCGACCGGGGCCCACCATCACACCCAGTTCCTTCTGGGCAGAGTTGATGAAATCCTGCACGATAAGGAAGTAGCCAGGGAAACCCATGGTCTTCATGATATGCAGCTCAAAGCGGATACGGTCGTCCACCTCCTTCGACAGCTCTCCATAACGTACCTTTGCGCCATCATAGGCCAGTTTCGCCAGATAGTCGGCTTCGAACTTAATACGGTATAGCTTGTCGATGCCGCCCAGCTTCTTGATTTTCTTCTCTCCCTCCTCTTGGGGCAACGGGTTCTCCCCGTTCTCATCACTGGTAAACTCCTTGAACAGCTCCTCGGGAGTGATTCTGTTCCGGTATTCCTCTTCCGTACCGAATTCCTCTGGAATGGGGAAGAACGGCATAATCGGCGCATGGTCAATGCTGTACATCTCCACCTTGTCGAGAATCTCCACGGTATTGGCCATTGCCTCCGGCACATCCTGGAACACCTCCCACATCTCTTCCTTGGTCTTGAACCACTCCTGCTTGGAGTACAGCATACGTGTAGGGTCGTCAAGATCCTTACCTGTTGACAGGCAGAGCAGATGATCATGAGCCTCAGCATTTTCCTGATCCACGAAATGCGCATCATTGGTGCATACCAACTTGATACCATATTCGCGGGCCAGTTCTATCAGAACCCTGTTGGCCTTCTGCTGCAAGGGGAACGTTTCGCGGTTCGCCCTGATATGCGGATCCTTCACCTCATGGCGCTGCAGCTCCAGATAGTAGTCATCACCGAATACCCGCTGGTGCCACTCAATGGCCTCACGGGCTCCTGCGATATCTCCATTCAGGATCTTGGCGGGCACCTCACCGGCTATACAGGCTGAGCAAACAATCAGTCCTTCATGGAACTGCTCCAGATCAGCACGGTCGGTTCGCGGTCGCATATAGAAACCATCCACCCACGACCTGCTCACCAGCTTGATCAGGTTCTTGTAACCCTTGTAGTTCTTGGCGAGTACGATGAGGTGATAGCCACCGATGTCCGACTTGTCAGTACGGCGCGACTTATCTCCGTTCTTGGCTACGTACATCTCACAGCCGAAGATAGGTTTGAACGGCTCCTTCCCTTCTTCCTTTCGTTTACCGTTCACCTTATTACAATAGTCGAAGAACTCCTTGATACCGAACATATCACCATGATCGGTGATGGCCATGCCACGCATGCCGTTGCCCACCGCCTTGTCTACAAGACGAGTGATGCTCGATTGTCCATCAAGTATTGAATAATAGGTATGAACGTGCAGATGTACGAAGTCTTCCATTTCCCTTTCCTTATTTTGAGCTACAAAGATACGCATAAGCGAGCACAATACAAAATAAAAGAAGATTTATTTTTATTGTCGAGCGAAAGTATCTTCGGCGCAGCCAAAGATACGCATAAGCGAGCACAATACAAAATAAATATGAGTTTATTTTTATTGTCGAGAGAAAGTACCTTCGGCGAAGCCAAAGATAATGAAAATAATCGTGAACCAAAAATCTAAACGGTATTATTATTGTCTGAATGAAAAAAAATGATTACCTTTGCACGCAGTTAGAGGCACCACAGACTACTATGGGTGAGAAAATAAAAAGAATCAAGAATATCAGACTGCATCGCGAAGGCACTAATACGTTGCTTTATGTAGGCATCGGTATCGTTGCCATAGGTGCCCTGTTGTGGTATCTGTCTGGTAATAGCTTTATCTTACATGCTTATATTGTGATCATGGCCATAATCTATGGCGTGATGATCAACTTCTTCCGCTGTCCTATCCGTTACTTCAATGGCGAGACCCAAAACATTGTCGTAGCTCCTGCCGACGGACGCATCGTTGTGATAGAGGAAGTGGTGGAGGATGAGTATTTTCACGACAAACGACTGATGATCAGCATCTTCATGAGTCTTTTCAACGTGCACGCCAACTGGTATCCCGTTGACGGCCGCGTGAAATTCGTGCATCATCAGAACGGCAATTACCACAAGGCTTGGTTGCCCAAGGCGAGTGAAGAGAACGAGCATGCCGACATCATGATCGAAGCCGACAACGGACAGGATGTGCTCTGCCGACAGATTGCAGGAGCCATGGCCCGCCGCATTGTCACCTATGCCAAGGATGGTGAGGACTGCTATATCGACGAGCACCTGGGATTCATCAAGTTCGGTTCCCGCGTGGATGTTTATCTGCCGCTGGGTACTGAGGTGTGCGTGAAGATGGGACAGAGCACCACAGGCGATCAGACCGTGATTGCCAAATTGAAGAATTGAAGTCAACGGAGTTAAGACTTGAACTTAAAGTTCAAAGCTCAAAGTTCAAAGTTCAAAGTTCAAAGTATGAAAAAACATATTCCCAATATGATTACCTGCTGCAACCTGATTTCAGGATGCATTGCCGTGACATTCGCTCTCTATGGCAACCTTCCCATGGCTCTGTTATGGATTGTCATAGGTGCACTCTTTGATTTCTTCGACGGTATGACAGCCCGTCTGCTGCATGTCTCGTCATCTATCGGTAAGGAGCTGGATTCGCTGGCTGATGATGTTACCTTCGGTGTAGCCCCTGCTGCCATGGTATATCATGAGCTTACCATCATGAACTACCCCGCCATGCTGGAGCCATTGCGTCCGTACCTGCCTTATATCGCCTTCGTCATGGCAGCCTTTTCTGCCTTACGACTGGCCAAATTCAACCTCGATGAGCGCCAGACCACCTCTTTCATAGGTCTGCCTACCCCTGCCAACGCTTTGTTCTGGGGTTCGCTGCTCGTCGGTGCGGGTCATATGCTGGAGTCCTCTCCTGCTTACATGCCTGCCCTGCTGGTCATGGTATTGATCAGCAGCTATCTGCTGGTCAGCGAGATCCCGATGTTTGCCTTGAAGTTCAAGCAATGGGGATGGAAGGGAAATGAGGTGAGATACCTGTTCCTCATCACCTCAGCCCTCCTTCTGCTGCTGTTCCGTGTGAAAGGAATTGCCTTGGTCATCGCCTGGTATATCTTCCTTTCAGCCTTCACCGCACGTAAGTCGTAACCCATCCCTCTCCAGCAACCATGTTTATCATTAAGTTCCTACTCATCATCCTGCTGGCAGGACTCTTTCTCTTCGTCTTCCTCCTACTGGGTATGGTGGGTATGGTGAACCGCATACGTAAGCAGTTCACGGGAAAGAAGGAACAACAGAGTCCGTTTAACAACAAAACCACGCGTGACGGTCAAGTGATTACCGACACGCGTGATCCGCAAACCGCCAACCGCAAGATCATTGCGGATGACGAGGGGGAATATGTGGAATACGAGGAGGATTAGCTGTGTACCAGCGTTCCTATCTCCTCACCATCCATTACCTTCTTTAAGTTACCCACCACATCCATGTTAAAGACATAGATGGGCAGATGGTTGTCGTTACACATCACGACAGCCGAGAGATCCATTACCTTCAGGTTCCTTGCCAGTACTTCCTCGTAGGTGATGTCGGTGAACTTCGTGGCATTAGGATCCTTTTCAGGATCAGCCGTATAGATACCATCCACACGTGTTCCCTTCAGCATCACATCGGCCTCGATCTCCACACCGCGCAGTGAAGAACCTGTATCGGTGGTGAAATAAGGAGAACCCGTTCCAGCCGAGAAGATACATACATAGCCATCGTTCATGGCGTCGATGGCCTTCCACTTACTGTAGAACTCTCCCACGGGCTCCATGCGGATAGCCGTGAGCACCTTGTTCTTCACGCCTGCTGCATCCAGGGCACTGCTCAGTGCCAACGAGTTAATCACCGTAGCCATCATACCCATCTGGTCGCCTTTCACACGGTCGAACCCTTTCTGGGCACCTGCTAATCCGCGGAAGATGTTACCACCGCCAATCACAATACCAATCTGTACACCCATCTCGTGCACCTCTTTGATTTGCTGAGCATACTCAGACAAACGCTGCGGGTCGATACCCGTCTTACCACCAGCGGCAAGACTCTCACCGCTGAGTTTCAACAATATCCTTTTAAATCTTGCCATATTATTATAGTTCAAAGTTCAATGGTAAACTGAATTTCCTTAAAGGCGAAGCTGAGCAGCTCCCGTCCGCAGAGCAGCAATAGATGACCGTCATCGGTTACATCCACCAATGTCATTCGTTCCATGGTTCCGTCGGGATAACGGTAGTCGTGTACTTCTCCGCGGCGATACAATGCCGAACGGTATTTCGACCGAATGGAATGCCAGTCGCCTGTCTCCACCTTATTATAATAATACTCCCACCGAGCCACGATCTTCTCCAGCATCTCCTCCCGGTTGGTTTCACAACCTATAATCTGTATCAGCGACACCGGATTCGGCGCATCACTATGGAACTCCTGCTGGTTCACGTTGATACCCGTACCGATGATGAAGTCCTTGATCTCTGCTCCTTGCAATGAGGTCTCTATCAGTGTACCGCCAATCTTCTTGTCGTTCCAATAGATATCGTTCGGCCACTTGATCTTGATACCGTCGGTGTAACTGTCAAGCACATCTTTCAGCGCAAGGGCATTGGCCATAGAGAGGATGAACTGATCCTTGGCTGACACCTTCGGGTGGAGAAGGATGCTGAACATGAGGTTCTTCCCTGCCTCGCTCTCCCACTGGTTGGAACCACAGCCACGACCAGCCGACTGATAGTCGGTTGTCACGACTGTCATATCCTCACCCGCCTCCGACTGATAACTCTTCAGCCAGTTGTTGGTAGAATCGGTCTCTTTGATACGAATGGTCTTAACCATATCTTAGCAGACTTTATCATCACTTCGTCGGAGTCAAAGGTACGCTTTTTTTTTCTCTTCTCCAAGCATCATTCGATTTTTTAGAGAAAAAAGTGTATTTTTGCAGACAAAACAGAATGGAATGACGAAGACCGAAGAACAACAGAAAAAAGACGAGTTCTATATGCAGCGGGCACTCGACGAGGCACGTAAGGCGTTTGACGAGGGTGAGATTCCCGTGGGAGCTGTCATGGTATGCAAGGACCGCATCATTGCCCGTGGTCATAACCTCACCGAAACGCTCACCGATGTTACTGCCCATGCAGAGATGCAGGTTATTACTGCTGCCGCCAATGCCCTTGGTGGGAAATACCTTACCGACTGCACCCTGTATGTCACCGTGGAGCCCTGCGTGATGTGCGCCGGTGCTATCGGCTGGGCACAGATCCGTCGTATTGTCTATGGCTGCGAGGACGAGAAAAGGGGATATCACCAATATGCTCCGCAAGCCCTGCATCCCAAGGCCACGGTGCTGAGTGGTGTGTTGGAAGATGACTGTCGGAAACTCATGCAAGAATTCTTTCAGAAAAAGAGATAAAGCGCATTGGCATAAGCCGACAAAAGCAAAATCGGGCTTTGATGCCCGATTTTACCTTTGAAAAGTCTGAAAATTGCGGTTAAGCGAATGCAGAACCAAGCTTGCTTGGGTTTTGCTGAGCGGGAGCAAATTGGACGAAGTCAAAATTGGCGGTATCCGCAATTCTCAGTTGAGCCTTCCCATATAGGGGAAGGACGGGTTAGGGTGGGTGTTTCTTTTGCCTCTTTTCTTTGCGCCAAAGAAAAAGAGGGGAAAGAGTTTATTTCACTAAAACCACCAGATACTTGCTGGTGCTCCAGAAGAGCTGCGGGTTATTGATCTTCAGGATATACTGCTTGTTAGCATCCTGTGTCAGCGTATAGCTGCTTGAGGGGTGCATGGTCAGCAGTTTAGCCGACTTAGAGTACAGTTTGATCTCCTTGTCAACACGGATATCGATCTTCGTGAAGTAGTTCTTGTTGAAGTTGCCCTGCAGCACCTTACCATCCTTCAAGATGCCCTGCTCCTTCAGCTCGCTCTTCGTACCGAACACGAACCAAGCGGTATTCAGCTGCTTGTCCTGTGTATTGATGGTCTCGGTCTTCTGCTCGCTCTCGGTCTTCAGGTTCTTGATGTCGGTGTTCTGATTAGCGATGGTCTCGTCGAGCTCAGAGATATGGATATCCTTAGCATCCAACTCTGCACGCAACTGCTGCAAGGTCTCATTACTCTGCTCCAGCTGCTTGGTCAGGTTGATGATGGTCTTCTGGAACTCATTACCCTTTACAGTGCTCTCACGCATCTGCTGCTGCAGTTTCTTGATCAGCTCACGGTTCTGAGCCATGCGCTGTGAGATAAACTGGATGTTCTCACGGATCTGCTGTGCCTTGTTAGCACGCTCACCATCTTTCACCACATTGACACGGTTCTCGGCCTCATTGATCTCGCGGAAACCTTCCTGGATCTCGTTCAGCGTACCCATCATGTCGTTAATCTCATTGTCCTTCTGCTCAATAATGCGCTGAAGGGAATCGTTCTGACCGCCGTCCGGCAAAATCGGAGCCGGCTTGTCATTTGTACAAGCAACGATAGCCATCAGGCCAAGCGCTGCAACCAACATTTTCTTCATATTCTTCTTGTTTATAACGTTATTTATCTATTTCTATTTACAAGCACCTTCCACGACAATCACGAACTCGCCTTTCGGCTCCTTCTCTGTGAAATGGGCGATGACCTCGGTCATCGTACCACGCACACATTCCTCGTGTACCTTACTGATTTCGCGACAGCAGCACACCTTTCGGTCCTCACCGAACACCTCGGCAAACTGCTTCAGGGTCTTCACCACCCTGTAGGGCGATTCATAAAACACCATCGTACGCTCCTCATCGCGTAGATTCTCCAGACGTGTCTTACGACCTTTCTTCTGCGGCAGGAAACCCTCGAAGCAGAAACGGTCGTCGGGCAATCCGCTGGACACCAGCGCCGGTACGAAAGCCGTGGCACCTGGCAGGCATTGCACCTCCTGTCCTGCGGCCACCGCCTCACGCACCAAGTAGAACCCTGGGTCGCTGATTCCCGGTGTACCGGCATCGCTGATCAGTGCAATAGTGGCTCCTGCCTTCAAGCGCTCTACGATTCCAGCCGTCGTACCATGCTCGTTGAACTTATGATGCGACATCAGCTGGTTCTTGATCTCATAGTGCTTCAGCAGAATCCCCGACGTACGGGTATCTTCCGCCAGAATCAGATCGGCCTCTTTCAGGATCCTGATGGCCCTGAAGGTCATATCCTCCATATTGCCCACAGGGGTGGGAACCACATACAACATGCCCATTCTGCTGGCAAAATTACAAAAATATTGAGAAAATGGTACGAAGAATGAAGAATTATACTAGAATTTAAACATAATTATAGATTATTGTTGTATCTTTGACTTCGTCGAAGATACTTCCACTCGGAAATAAAAATAAATCGTTATTTATTTTGTATTTCCCTCACTTAATCGTATCTTTGTCCCCATGATGACAACAGCATTCACAGGTGAGAAACGCCATCAGGGTCGCATCGAGGTAATCTGCGGCTCCATGTTCTCGGGCAAGACCGAGGAACTGATCCGTCGTTTGAAAAGGGCGAAGTTCGCCAAGCAACAGGTGGAGATCTTCAAGCCCTCCATCGACACTCGCTATAGCGACAACGATGTGGTGAGCCACGATCAGAACAGCATCCCCAGTACACCCATCAGTGCCTCATCGAGCATCCTGCTACTGGCAGGCGATAATGATGTGATCGGTATCGACGAGGCGCAGTTTCTGGATGACGGACTGGTGGATGTGTGCAACCAGCTGGCTAACCGCGGGGTGCGCGTCATCGTGGCAGGACTCGACATGGACTACAAAGGCGTACCCTTCGGTCCGATGCCCGGATTATGCGCCATCGCCGATGAGGTAACCAAGGTGCACGCCATCTGCGTGAAATGTGGTGCCCTGGCATACGTCAGTCACCGCCTGGTCCAGAACGACAAGCGCGTACTGCTGGGCGAGACGCAGGAATACGAACCCCTGTGCCGCGAGTGCTATCAGCGCGCATTGCGCGATGATAGTTGATCGTTCGTGGCCGCTATTAATCTAGTGATATTAACACGCTTCGCGTGGAAATTATTCAAATTTTGAACAAAATTAAACAAGAGATTTGTGAAATTTGGATTCGATTTGTACAATTTCTCGCCGTAGGCGACTAAAGCATTATATAAGCAATGCACAAAGAAATAACATTCGACCGATTCATACGCTGGGCAGGCATTGCCCTGCTGGTACTTGGTGTACTGTTCACCGTGAACTACCTCAGTAAAGTACTGCTGCCCTTCTTCGTAGCGTGGCTGCTGGCCTACCTCCTCTACCCCATCGTGAAGTTCGTGCAGGAGAAATGCCATGTGCCCACACGCGCCCTGAGCATCGTTGTCACCATGATCGTCGTGATTGCCGTGGTAGCCCTGATCATCTACCTGATCATCCCTCCCATGATTGCTCAGATCGGTAAACTCAGTCAGCTCATCACCCAGTATGTGCAGCAGCAGACCAACACGAGCGACCTCTCCCAGCTCATCAAGGAATGGATTACCGAGCACCGTGAACAAATCGAGAAGGTGTTGAAGAGTTCGGATATGACCGAGGCACTCAAAGCTGCTGTACCGCAGCTGTTCAACGTGGTGGGCCATACTGCAAACATTATCATTAGTATCGTGGGTTCCATGATCACCTTATTATATATGTTCTTCATCCTGCTCGACTATGAGTATCTCACCGACAACTGGATTCGTATCTTCCCACAGAAGGCTCGTCCTTTCTGGAGCGCACTGGCAGGCGATGTGGAGAAGGCACTGAACTCATATATCCGTGGTCAGGGACTGGTTGCTTTGTGCATGGGAATCCTGTTCTGCATCGGGTTCACCATCATCGACTTCCCCATGGCCATCGGCTTGGGAATCCTCATCGGCATCATGGATCTCGTGCCCTATCTGCATACCTTTGCTCTGATACCCACCGCCTTCCTGGCTCTGCTGAAAGCAGCCGACACCGGACAGAACTTCTGGATTATCCTGGCATCGGCGGTAGCCATCTTCATCATTGTGCAGATCATCATCGATATGATCATCACCCCGAAGATCATGGGCAAGGCCATGGGCCTCAACCCCGCTATCCTCCTGCTCTCGCTGTCGGTATGGGGTGCCCTGTTAGGGTTTATCGGACTGATCATTGCGCTTCCCCTCACCACCATCATCATCGCTTACTATAAGCGGTATGTCACGAAGGAGGAAGATGAAATACCCGTTGTGCCTGCTGAGGAGAATGACACTCTTTCTCTTCCAGATGAGAATTTCAAGGAAGAGAATAGTGCTGATTTGAGGGTTGAAAGTTGAGAGATTGTTCTCCCATAGATGATAGGTGCAATAGTTCTCACGCAGAGACACAGAGATTATTCTATGTTTTTCTCTACGATACTCTGCGTCTCTGCGTGAGGTTCTTCAAAAAAACCACAGAAAATTTGTGTGTTTCAAAAAAACATCGTACCTTTGCAGGCGATTTTTAAGAAATCACTATAGGTAGATCCGTTAGCTCAGCTGGTAGAGCACAACACTTTTAATGTTGGGGTCTTGGGTTCGAGCCCCAAACGGATCACGAAGAGAGAGTCTTTTGGACTCTCTCTTTCTTTGTTTATGGGGCTCTCAGATTTGAGCCATTTGCTCCAATAGCGGATAATAAAGCTTTTAAACGCTTAGCTTTTGCTATCTCGCGTTTTGAGGTTGAGGGGGTTGAGGGGGTTGTGGGGTTGTATGGTTGTATGGTTGTATGGTTGCGCGTTTGAATGTGACCCACACAGAACAGCCAGCCACCTGCGGGGCAAAAAGACAACGTTTTGTTCGAATTATATATGATCTACAATTTTTATTAGTCATAATTTGTACCTTTGCACCCAAAATGGTTTCAACAATAAGAAAAATGAAGGAAATTTGAAAAAAATTATAGTTTTGCTTAGTTTTTCGGTTCGCTGAATCGTCCCTGTAGTGTATGACTGATTAAAAAGTCTGTTTATGACCAGAGAAGAATTTGAAAACATATACCGTCAGCATTATGCTAAGATGTACCGTCTAGCAAGGACGATGCTCTATGATGTCGACGAAAGCAAGGACGTGGTGAGCGACATCTTCGCCCGACTGCTACGAGATTGTGACGGACCACAGAAGGACAAGGCTGCGAGTAAGCGAGAACAGAGCGATGCTTGCATTAGCTCTGTCGAGCGTGAGCAGGCTCGGCCGAAGGCCAAAATGGAAGGCTACCTGATGACTGCCGTACGTAACCGCTGTCGCGACGTGCTTTGTCACAAGTCGATGCAAGAACGGGGGGAAAAGTTCTTCTTGCAGGAGTCAATGCAGAGCCAGATCGTTTCGATGAATGATGATGACCGTCTGGAGCGGCTGATGCAATTCATCGAGTCGGAACTGCCACCGCTCAGTCAGCAGATATTTCAACTGCGGTTCCTCAGCGAGATGAGTTATGAGGAAGTGGCACAGGCCACAGGCGTGAGCAAAGTAACAGTTTACAACCATCTGTCACAGTCGCTACAGCGAATCAAAGAGTATTTTCAGCAACAAACAGCAAAACAATAAACGTTATGGAACAGCAAGACAGAATTGACCAGTTGGTAGCAGAGAACCAGGAATTGCTCGCGCTGACTAAGCAAGCCTTTATAAAGCGCGAAGTCGAAAATGAATCCGTCCCCGTGGACGAGGAATGGCAGAAATTCGCAGCGGAACACGCTGATGAATTAGAAGCCCTTGAAAAAGACAAGCCACGCACTGCCACCATTACGAGACTGATGGGCATACTCCCTTACAAGGTGGCAGCAAGCATCATCGGCATCCTCTTTACGGCCGGAGTGGCCTTCGCCGCCATCCATATTGTGCGTCATTTCGTTGGAGAAGATGTAAAGTCCCCGACTCAGGAGGTGCGAATATCAAATCCGTCCCAACCATCCCCGGCATTGCCAGCAGATACCGTCAAGACGGACACGACAGCCAACGCGAAACCCATTGTTTTCGACAATGTCGCATTGGATAAGATGCTGCCGCAGATTGCATCATATTATAATAAGGAGGTGGAGTTCCAGAATGCCGATGCCCGCCAGCTCCGTTTCTATTTCGTATGGAAACAGGACGAGACGCTCGACGTCGTGCTGCATCGGCTCAACCTCTTCGAGAGCATCACCGTAGAACTGAAGTCGGACAAGATTGTAGTAGAATAAGCCATGAAGAGAATCATATCAATGCTTGTCTGCTGTCTTATCTTTGCCGGAGTGCAGGCCCAGAAGATTACACGCGATTATAATAATGTGTCGCTGAGCGAGGCCCTGCGCCAACTGAACGAGCAGACCGATGAATACACCATCAGTTTCCTATACAATGAACTGGAGGACTTCCGCATCACCACTTCGGTACACCGCAAGACCGTGCCCGATGCCATCCGCCAGATGATAGGCTTCTATCCCATCCGCATGACCGTTGAGCCGGGGATAGCCAATCCCAGCCAACAGGAAATCATCGTCGAGTGTCCGCAGAAGACAGCCCTCCGCTACAAGGGCACCGTCATCGACGAGCAAGGCCAGCCCGTAGCCTACGCCAACATCGCCCTGCTCTCGCCCCAGGACACCACGCTGATTACCGGCGGCGTGTCGA
>Ga0256404_1005615_pt1 | contig 21949 bp, 18 predicted proteins | sample RumenRJG_01DNA_FD_185990 | JGI IMG/M metagenome (GOLD analysis project Ga0256404, IMG submission 185990) | Bovine rumen microbial communities from Lethbridge, Alberta, Canada - RJG_01 | ecosystem: Host-associated > Mammals > Digestive system > Stomach > Rumen | place: Canada: Alberta | collected...
TTTCCCCTTCTTCATATTCCGACAGCAACAGGTGTTCCCCATCAAAGACAACGTATGTGAACTGAGTAATCCAGTCGCCCACTATCAGCATTCTCGATTTTCTCGAAAGCATCAGATCCAGTTCTATATGCCTGTGTCCGTATATGAAATAGTCAATATCCTGATGTGTTTTCAGGTAGTCTTTCGTAAATAGAACAAGCTCCTCCTTATCTTCGCCCATGTATGGCGGTTCACTTCCGTCTACTCTTTTCAAGCGACTGTGCTTTGCCCAGTTCATGCCGAATGATATTCCCCATCTCGGATGCAGTGCGCTGAAAAGCCACTGACACACGCGACTGTGGAATATTGCTCTCAGTATCTTGAATTTCCTGTCCTTGCCTCCGAGTCCGTCGCCATGAGCGAGGAAGAACACCTTGTCTCCTATCTCGCACGTCAGCGGCTGTCTGTGGACTATCACACCGCATTCCTTTTCAAGATAGCCATACGTCCATATATCATGGTTTCCTGTAAAGAAATGCACTTCTACTCCATTGTCTGTCAGTTCCGACAGTTTTCCCAAGAATCGCGTATAACCTTTTGGAACAACGTGTTTGTATTCATACCAAAAGTCAAACATGTCTCCGAGCAGATATATCGCCGATGCCTTGTCTTTTATTTCGTCAAGAAATCTTACCAGCCTCCGCTCCTGCATTCGTCCGTGCGCTATTGCCAGCGAACCGAGATGTGCATCTGAAAGGAAATATACGTTTTTCATTGTCTGTCCGTTTTATAAGTTTAGTCGAATCCGAGCTCCACGCGGGCTTCCTCGCTCATCATGCTATAGTCCCAGATAGGCTCGAACACGAGGTTTATGTTTGCCTCCTTTATTTTCCCGATGCTTTCTATTTTTGTCTTCACGTCGCCGACGATATAGTCTGCCGCAGGGCAGTTGGGCGCGGTGAGAGTCATGTCTACGTCCACGCAATAGTCGTCCTTTACGTCTATCTTGTATATCATGCCCAGGTTCCACACGTCGACGGGTATTTCCGGGTCGTACACTGTTTTCAGCACTTCGACTATTTCTTCTTCTATATGCGTTTTTTCTTCCTGATTCATTTCTTGCTTGTTGTTTTGTTCCTACTACAGTCTGCCACTTTCACTGTATGAGAAGTAGGCTCCGTCGGTTACGATAATATGGTCGAGGAACAATATTCTCATTGTGTCGCACGCATTCTTCACTTTCTCGGTCAGCCTGTCGTCGTCGCGGCTCGGTCTCGGATTGTTCGACGGATGGTTATGGCACAAGGCTACGACCGTTGCATTTTTCAGCAGTGCCTCCTTAATTATTATTCTCACGTCGACTGCCGTTTCCGTTATTCCGCCGTGAGAGATGCACTTATAGTCTATCAGTTTATAGTTTCTGTTCATCAGCACTATCCATGCCTCCTCCACGTCGCTGTCCTGCACCTTGCTGTGTATCAGTTCGTAGATAGCCTGTGCGCTGCCCATGTCCCTTCGTTCCTCCAGTTTCTCGCGCTGCCTGCGCTTGCCGAGTTCCACTGCCGCCATTATCGTGATAGCCTTTGCTTCGCCTATTCCGTTATATCTGCACAGGTCTTCCTTCGAGAATTTTCCGAGTGTATTCAGGTTGTTGTTGCAGTCGTTCAGCACGCGCTGCATCAGCGCTACAGACGTTTCCTTAGCCGAGCCCGAGCCTATGAGTATAGCCAACAGTTCGGCATCGGTCAGTGCGCCGGCACCCAGTCTGCTGAGTTTCTCGCGCGGACGGTCCTCCTCATTCCATTCTTTTATGTTCAGTTTCTCTGCCATTATCACTTGTAGAACGTCTGTTCAAAAGCCTGAAACTCATCTTTCTTTCTTACACAGCGCAGCCACCACGCCTGCAGAAATCCCGTTCCGTAGCCCATCAGCTGCACGAATGCGGCTCCGACGCTCAGCAGTCCTATCTTTGCCGACTTGTTCTTCATTGCCGAGTCGACGAAAATCATCATGCAGTATGCCATCAGCAGCAACAGCGGTATTGCCATTACCAGAGTCCACGTCTGTCGGTTTGCCGGGTCGTAGTGCATCATTGCCCTTCCGACGGCAGCCACGAGTATCATCAGGCACGTTCCCACCGTAAAGACGGCAGGCAGCAGGTGTACCGCTTTCAGCGATTCGGGGTATTTCTTGTATAGGTTTATCCTTGCTATTCCGCTGTTGAACACCTGTCGGAAGAACTTTCTGAAGTCCGTGCGCCTCTTGTGCCATACCCACGCTTCTGGGAAAAGCCTGCATCGGCATCCTGCCTTGAAGATTCTGATAGAGAAGTCTATGTCTTCGCCGAAGCGCATCTTCGAGAATCCTCCGAGCCTTTTGTAGACGTCGGCGCGTATTCCCATGTTGAACGAGCGCGGGTAGAACTTGTCGAGTTTCTTCTTTCCGCCGCGTATTCCGCCTGTCGTGAAGAACGACGTCATCGAGTATGATATGGCTTTCTGCACGGGTGTGAACGAGTCGTGTGCCGCGTCTGGTCCTCCGAAGGCATCGGCTTCCTCGCGCCGCAGTTCGTTGTCTACAGCCTCCAGGTATGTTCTTGGCAGCACCACGTCGCTGTCGAGCACGATGAGGTATTCGCCGTTTGCGCGTTCCGCTCCGTAGTTTCGGCTTTGTCCAGGTCCGCTGTTCGGCTTGCCGTAGTAGTGCAGGTCGAGTTTGCCGTCGTATTTCCGGCACACGTCTTCGCATGTCGTCGACGACCCATCTTCGACAATGACCACCTCAAAGTCTGAGATGGTCTGTGTCGTTAGGCTTTGCAACAACTCGTCCACTTCGTCGGGACGGTTGTATACAGGTACTATGATGGAATATTTCATTCTTTTACGCGCTGCAAGTAGCTGCCGTCGCGTGTGTCCACCTGTATGAGGTCGCCCTCGTTGATGAACAGGGGCACGCGCACTTCCACGCCTGTTTCCAGTGTTGCCGGCTTTGTTGCGTTTGTTGCGGTGTCGCCCTTCACTCCCGGCTCAGAGTGTGTGATGCGCAGGTTGGTCTTAACTGGCATTTCGGCATAGAGTATTGTGTTTGTGTCGGCATCGCTGACAACTTCCACTACGTCGCCTTCCTTCATGAAGTCGACGCCAGTGATGAGGTCTTTGGCGATAGGAATCTGGTCGAAAGTTTCCTGGTTCATGAAGATGTAGTCCTGTCCTTCAAGGTAGAGATACTGGTATGAACGGCGCTCCACGCGTACGTCTTCCAGAGCCTCACCGATGTTGAAACGCTTTTCGAGCACGCGTCCGCTAACCACGTCTTTCAGTGTTGTGCGCATGATAGTGTTTCCTTTTCCTGGCTTAACGTGCAGGAAGTCGATACAGAAATAGAGCTTGCCGTCCATGCGGATGCAAGTACCTTTTTTGATGTCTTGTGATTTGATCATGATTGATATTGTTTTTATTTTTAGAAATTTGTTCCTTACATTATTAAAATAACGCTGCAAAGGTACGATAAATATCGAAAAAACATAAAAATATCTGCTAAAAAACTCATATTTTTTTGTTATTTCAAAAGAAATGACTACTTTTGCAGCCCGAAGTGCTTTCTTTATCTACTTCCGGATGCATCGGAATGCACTTCTCAGACGATAATAATAACAATAAAAATAACAGAAAACGATGAAAAGAACATTTCAGCCTCACAACCGTAGACGTGTAAACAAGCACGGTTTCCGCGAGAGAATGGCAACTAAGAACGGTCGTCGCGTATTGGCAGCACGCCGTGCGAAGGGACGCAAAAAGTTGTCTGTTTCTTCAGAAAATCACGGAAAGTAAATTTCCGTTTATTAAGGAAATCATCGCGGCAGCATGAGTCTGCCGTACTGGCAGACAGGAGAAGAGATATCTTTTCCTGTTCTATTTTATTGTCCTTACATTGCGCCGGAAACGTCATGCGGCAGGCAGCCGTGCGCTTTTTGCCAGCCGCATGAAAGCCCGTGCCAGACTGTCTCTGATTTACAAATAAGCAGTAATGCTGTTACAAATAGTCCGTAACAGCGTGACAGATAGTCTGTAACACTTTTACGGGCACTCTGTAATACGATTACAAAACACTTTCTGAAAATTAATAATTGACCAACAGCCGCCAGAAGCATGCCTTTGCATGCGTCAAAAGACTTTAAAACATTATATTATTTGGATGTTTGAGTTTTTATTCTTACCTTTGTCAGCAATATAGAATTAACAGACAATGAAGATAGGTGTGTTTTTTTCGAAACTGAAAAGCCGCCACCTGTGGGGCAACCTCGCAGCAATGGCTTTACTTATAACGCTCATCATCCTCGCCGTTAGGTATGGACTCGACTTCTACACCAATCACGGCAAGGTCGTTGAAGTGCCCAACCTGATACACAAAAGCTACGGCGAATCCGTAGAACTGCTCGACGAGGTAGACCTGCAAATGGTCGTCAGCGACACGGGCTACGTCAAGTCGCTGCCTGCCGACTGCATACTCGAACAGTCGCTGGCACCAGGCTCAGGCGTCAAGCCGGGCAGAATAGTCTACGTAACTATCAACTCGGCTCACTCGCCGACGCTCACCATACCCGACATCATCGACAACAGCTCTTACCGCGAGGCTCACATGAAGCTGAAAGCTATGGGCTTCAAGCTCGCACCGCCAGAGTTTATTCCGGGCGAGAAAGACTGGGTCTACGGCATAAAATACCGCAACAAGCAAGTGGCTGCCGGCGACCGCGTGTCGATAGAAGAGCTGCTGATACTGCAAGTGGGCGACGGCAGGCGCGACCTGAACGACTCTGTGGCATACATCGACCCCGTATATGAAGAAGAGGACGCGGAGGTCAGCACCGAAAAGCCAGCCGAGAGCAGCGAGGAAGACGACTTTGAAGTGGTTACAGGACCGGAATAATAAAACCATCAGACTAAACCATGAGCGACATAAACAACACTATGACAGACAGTTTGCTCGACGACGAGGAACAGCAACTATACGAACACTTCCGCATCGTAGCCGATGCCGGACAGGTGCCGCTGCGCGTCGACAAGTTCATGGCAGAACACCTGCCACACTCTTCGCGCAACCGCATACAGAAATCCGCCGACAGTGGCTTCGTGCATGCCAACGACCGAGCCGTGAAGAGCAACTACAAGGTGCGTCCGGGCGACGTCATCACGCTCATGCTCGACCGCCCGCAGAACGACTCTACGATATACCCCGAAGACATACCGCTCGACATCGTCTACGAAGACTCTGAACTCATGGTGGTCAACAAGCCTGCCGGAATGGTCGTACATCCAGGCTGCGGCAACTTCTCGGGCACGCTCATCAACGCCGTAGCATGGCACATGAAGGACGACAAGACATTCGACGCCAACAATCCGGAGGTCGGACTGGTGCACCGCATAGACAAAGACACCAGCGGACTGCTCGTGGTTGCCAAGACGCCCGAAGCCAAGTCGGAACTCGGACTGCAGTTCTTCAACAAGACAACCCACCGCAGCTACATCGCCCTCGTATGGGCAAACTTCGCGGAAGACGAAGGGCGCATAGAAGGAAACATAGGACGCGACCCGAAAGACCGCCTGCGCATGGCAGTATTCCCACCCGGCTCCGACATTGGAAAGCCTGCCGTTACGCACTACCGCGTGGTGGAACGCTTCGGCTATACAACGCTCGTGGAATGCAGGCTCGAGACAGGCAGGACACACCAGATACGCGCACACATGCGCCACATAGGACACCCGATGTTTGCCGACGAGCGATACGGAGGTATGGAAATACTGCGCGGAGAGCGCACCAGTTCATACAAGGCTTACATAAACAACTGCTTCAAGCTGTGTCCGCGACAGGCGCTGCACGCACAGACACTCGGCTTCGTACACCCGAAGACACACAAGCAGATGGACTTCTCAGTGCCTGTGCCCGACGACATGCAGGCGCTGATAGAGAAATGGAGAAACCTGAAAGCCAACTGGAAATATGAATAACAACAGAACAAGATAACTCGTAAACAATAAAACAAACAATATGAAAAACCAAAAACGCATCATTGCCATCGTCTGCGGTGGCGACTCGTCGGAACACGACGTATCTATACGCTCAGGAAAGGCGCTCTACTCTTTCTTCGACAAGCAGAGATATGATGTCTATCTCGTTGAAGTGAAAGGAACAAACTGGAAAGTTTGGCTCGAAGACGGCACTACTGCACCTGTCGACCTGAACGACTTTTCGTTTAGAAATAACGACAAGAAGGTTATCTTCGACTATGCCTACATTACCATTCACGGCACTCCGGGCGAAAACGGAATACTGCAAGGCTACTTCGACCTGCTGCACCTGCCTTACAGCACCAGCGGCGTACTCGTGGAAGCCATGACGTTCGACAAGTTCGTGCTCAACCAATATCTGCGCGGATATGGCGTGAGGGTGGCTGAAAGCGTACTCATACGCAGGGGACAGGAGAACAACATCGACAAAGACGAGATAGTGAAGACCGTAGGAATGCCGTGCTTCGTCAAGCCCGTGAACGACGGCAGCAGCTTCGGAGTATCGAAGGTGAAGAATGCCGACCAGCTCGCTCCGGCACTGAGAAATGCCATGATGCAGAGCGACGAGGTGATGATAGAATCATACCTCGACGGTACGGAAATAACCGTAGGATGCTACAAGACTAAGGAAAAGACCGTAACGTTCCCCGTAACGGAAATTGCCACAAACAACGAGTTCTTCGACTACGATGCGAAATACAACGGACAGGTGGACGAAATCACTCCGGCACGCATACCGGACGACCTCGCAAAACGAGCACAGGCACTGACGTCTGCCATCTACGACATACTGCACTGCAACGGTATAATACGCATCGACTACATCGTTACCAAGGGCGACGACGGCAAGGACAAGATAAACATGCTCGAAGTGAACACTACGCCTGGAATGACTGATGCGAGCCTCGTGCCACAGCAGGTTAGGGCGGCAGGACTGAACATTACCGACGTGCTGACCGACATAGTGGAAAACCAGTTCTAAAACGTCGCGGCAACAGCCAACAGACATATAAACATCAACGACATTCATATCGAAATGAACCTGAAAGACTTTGACAACATACGCCCGTTCGAGCCGGAAGAACTGCCGGAGGTGTACGACCGGATGATGGCTGACAAACAGTTTCAGCAGGTACTGGCTGCCGTCATGCCTCACATGGACATAGAAACGATAGACATGATGATGCAGCGATGCCTGACAAACCTCGACTTCCAAAAGGTGTTCTGCTACAGCTTTATGGAAGACCTGCTGGAAAAGGCGTCGACAAGCTGCACGATGGACACAAGCGCCATAGACACACTGAAACGCTATACGTTTGTCTCTAACCACAGAGACATCGTTCTCGACTCAGCACTTCTCGGCAAAATGCTCATCGACAACGGCTTCTCGACGACATGCGAGGTGGCTATCGGCGACAATCTGCTTAGCATTCCATGGGTGAAAGACCTCGCAAGGGTGAACAAGACTTTCATCGTGGAACGCTCACTGCAACCGAGACAAATGTTCTTAGCATCGAAACGTATGGCAGAATACATGCACTACGTCATAGCAGAGAAGCACGACAACATCTGGATAGCTCAGCGCGAAGGCCGCGCAAAGGATTCTGACGACCGCACACAGCCGGCAATACTGAAGATGATGGCTATGGGCGGAGAAGGTACAGACGTAGACAGAATTATGCAACTGCATATCGTACCGCTGGCAATAAGCTATGAATACGACCCATGCGACTACCTGAAAGCACAGGAATTTCAACTGAAACGCGACATCGAAGGCTGGAAAAAATCGGCGGAAGATGACGTGGAGAGCATGAAAACAGGCATAATGGGATGGAAAGGAGACATCTACTACCACTGCGCACCATGCATAGATGAATGGCTGGACAGCAACTGTCGCAACATGCCCAAGACTGAACTGTTTGACGCTGTAGCACGCCACTTGGACGAAGAAATACACGCCAACTACAAGATATATGCCGTAAACTATGTGGCTGCATATCTGCTGACTGGCGAAAAGAAATATGAAGAGCATTTCAGCGACACCGACCGACAGAAATTTGAACAATATATAAGCACACAGATTGACAAAATCAACATTGCCGGCAAGGACAACGACTTCCTGCGCGAACGAATGCTGACAATGTATGCAAACCCATTGCTTAACAAAGAAAAAGCCCTATCACATGAATAAGACACTTTGGCTGATACTGTTTGCTGCACTCGCTTTTGTTTCGTGCAGCGACGATGACGGCATCGACAACAAGTACAAGAACATGAAAGCCGAACTGGTGGAACTGCATACGTCGATGGCTACAAGGGTGAACTATGCCATTAACGACAACGACGAGACACTGACTTTCAACCCGCACATGCAGGTGTCATGGGCTGAACGCCCCGACACGCTCTACCGCGCACTGCTATATTACAATAATGTGGGCAACTCTACCAACGTGCAACCAGTGGAACTAGCACCTGTAACGGTGCTGTGGCCCAAGCCAATAGAAAAGATTGACAAGATGATAACCGACCCCGTCAGTTTTGAAAGCGCATGGATGGCACAGAACGGACGCTATATCAACCTGCTGGTGAAAATAAAGACTGGCGACAATGGCGAAGGCGGACAACGCCAGAGAATAGGAATCGCAACCAACGAGGTTAAGGAAGACGACAACGGGCTTAAGACATACGTCTACACACTGTACCATGCACAGAACGGAGTGCCTGAATATTACTCTACAAACGTCTATCTAAGCATTCCTGTGGCTGGTATAAAGACTGGTGATAAGATTGTTGTCAACATCAACGACTACAAGGAAATGGTAACAAAAGAATTTATTAAATAATATTAAAAACAAACATAAATGTGTGAAATACATAAAAATATTCATACCTTTGTAAAATATTACTATTCCAATAACTGAAAGTTAATAATATAGACCTAATTAAAATTTAAAAAGAAAGGATTTTTATGAAAAAATTTACATTATTGTTATTTATGTTTCTCATGTCCGTTTTCTCTTTTGCACAAGAGCAGACTACCATAACATGGGAAAGTTCTTCATTGCCAGATATTGACATGGGACAACCCGTGTCTAATACTGTCACATTGGCAGAAGGATACACGCTGAAATTCGGCGCTGGTACAAACGAATCTGTATCTCCTGTTTATTGGACAACTGGAGAAATCCGTTTCTATGGTGGAAATACCATGACGTTTGAAGGCAAGAACATTGTCAAGATTACAATCTATGGAACTGACAACAGCAGAAGAGCTGCACTGTCTGCAAGCGTTGGCAGTTTTGAAGATGCTTCAGCCAAAAACAAGGTTTGGAATGGAAAGACAGATGTGCTTGTACTGACAAACATCGAGGTTACTCAATACCGTTTCAACAAGATTGAGCTTACCTACGAAACAGGAACAGCAGTTACCAATCCTATGGAAAAAATGGTAGTTTCTCCTGCGGAAGGCGAGGTTGAAGCTCTCAGCATGATTACACTTACTTTCGACGGAGCTACATGCACAGCAAAGGAAGATGCTGAAATAAACATTAAGAAAGACGGTACAGACTATTCAGATGGATTCGTTTATACAAACGATGAAGGCGATGAAGTTTATATTGAGGAAGTAGAGAGTGTACGTTTCACAGAGTCAGGAACATACACTTACGAAATTCCTGCTGGAGCAATCACTGTTGGCGGTCAGGAACTTCCTGCATTCAAACTGGAATACACTATTCCTGGACAGGCAATAGACCCAATGCAGGTTATCAACATTACTCCTGCAGAAGGCGAAGTTGAGGTTCTCGAGAACTTCACAATCACTTTCACAGGCTTCAGTGGCATAACTGTTAAAGAAGATGCGCAGGTAACACTTACAAAAGAAGGCAGCGAAGAGGTTGTTGACGGTGGCCTGATGTGTGAAGACGGCACTAACATTGAGGTTGGTCTGATGGATCGCGTATCTGCATACGGTAAGTACACGCTCAACATTCCTGCTGGAGCAATCACTATCAACGGTGAGACTCTCGACCCATTAGCATTCAAGTACACTATTAAAGACCCTAACGCCAAGGAATACACTATCGACCCGGCAGAAGGCAAGGTAGAAAGCCTTCAGTATTTCACTATCACATTCAATGGATATGCTGAGGTTTTGGATGACACCAAGATACCTGTTCTTACAAACACGACAACAGGAACAAGCTTTGAAGGTGGCTTTAGCAATCCAGATGGCAAGGTTCTGGTTTATTTCTCTGACCCAATCACAGACGAAGGTGAATATACCCTGACCGTTCCGTCAAATACTATTGTAATTTGGGCAAACGATAAAACGTTTGACGAATTGACATTCAATTACACCATCGGTAACCCACAACAGGGTGGAGATGAGGATAAGTTAGTTGAACTGCCAGCAGGCGTAACGCCAGAAAAGTGGCATGGTGCTGGTGAATACATTTATTATACCAATAATGGCTGGTCTACAGCTGACTTAGACGATACATTCAACTATCAGGTGGCTTTCGACGGCAACGACGTTTATATCTCTGGTCTTGACATTATACATGAGAACGCTTGGGTTAAGGGTACGCTCGAGAATGGTATCATAACATGCGAGCCAACATTCACAGGTGTAGAACAATACAATGGTAATGAAATGAAATACTATGTCATCGCAACCGAATCAGTTGCTCCTTATGACGTTAAGCCAGTCCAATTCACATACGATGCAGAAGCTGGTATCATCAAGGTTGTTGACGGTATCGACATCACTATCGCTCCAGACCGCGGTGAAAGTGGAAACCTTTACTCTTACTATAGCGGCATTACCATTACAAGGGAAGTTCCTGCTGCTGACGAGGTTGTAGTTCTACCTGCCGGAGTAGAAACAGTGGACTACACATTTACAGGCAACGAACTTACCTTGGATGACAAGGGTACAGTAACCGAAGAAAAACCATTCTCTACAACTGTTAAGGTTGGTATCGACGGAAATGACATCTACGTTCAGGGTATCAACAAAGACTACATCCCTGAAGCCTGGGTTAAGGGTGTACGCGAAGGCAACACCGTAACATTTGAAAAGGGTCAGTATCTGGGCGAATTCATGTACATGACTTATGGTCCATTCAAGACTTATCTTATTGGAACACAGATTGGCGTTTTCAACGTTCAGGATATTGTAATGACCGTTGACGATGAAAATGGCACAATGACAGCAGCAGACGCAGTTGTTATCAATGGTAAGAAGAATTCTTTCAGCTACTGGAGCGTATTCAGCAATGTAATGCTTTCAAATCCTAATCCTGACGGTATCAGCGAAGTCAACACTGACGACAACAATGCTGTTTATTTCGACACAATGGGTCGCCGCGTAGATGCAAACGCCAAGGGATTGGTTATCAAGCAGGTTCGTACGAACAATGGCGTTAAGACTGTTAAGGTTGTACGCTAATACATTGTCAACAAGATAATATATCATTAAACTAATATTAAGGAAGACTCTATATGGTTTGGCAACATTCCATACAGAGTCTTTTTATAACAATAACTATAGTAATCTGAAATGAAGAAAACAGTTCTAATAATGTGGGCCATGCTGCTCACACTCACATTACAGGCACAAAACAAGGCACCGGAGGACATGGTTGTAATAGAACAGCAACCAGAGGGAAGCCTATACATATACAACCGCGAAGGTTATGCAGTCAGGGAGAAGAAAGTTGAGCCAGAAGACCCTGACAACCCATACTATCTGCATACAGAGAAGCAGACTGGCACTATCAACATCGTGTTTGGCAAAGATAACAAGGTCTATATGTTTCAACCATTGTCTAATCTCGTTACTTACGACGGTTGGATAGAAGGCACGCTGAGCGAAGACGGCAGAACAATTACCGTGCCTATGATGCAATACATTGGCTACACGAAGTCGTTTGACATGGCAGTACAGGTTGCAATGTTCAGACTTGATACTGAAAAGAACACTTATGTCTTCGACGAGTCCGTTAAGGAAATTACCTATACTATCAGCGAAGACGGAACAATCAAGCAGAACGGAACATCAAAAAACCTTATTTTAGGCGCAATGAACCGTGCTTTTGGCGATACATTCACATATCTCGACTATGAATGGATTCAAGAAGGCGACTATGCCTCTACATATACTCTGTTCACAGAGGAACCTCTCAGTGTGCCGGAAGGACTTGAAACAGAATCTTTCTATCTGACTACATGCGAGTTTGACGGCTCTCAATGGCGACCGATTACACTTAACTGCAAATTAGGCTTCGACGGAGATGACGCTTACCTGCAGGGTATATTCGAATATATGCCTATGGCATGGATAAAGGGTAAGCGAGAAGGAAACACCGTTACATTCCCAACGAAACAGTTTATGGGTACATACGTTCAGCCTATCTTCTTCAAGGGTGCTCGCATAAACAACAATGTGGCGGAAGAATCTGACGTTGTATTTACTTTCGACGGAAATGATACTTACACTACAACAGACTATACATATATAACGACAGACAAGGACGATTTCGTATATTTTACATACTACATGGGGCTGACTGTTTCGAAGCATAAAGACACAGTTCTCAACATTACCGGACTTGAAACAGAAAAATATGTTTTCAGCTATCGTTCCAACATTGGCGAAGAGGGAGCAATGGAAGACGGTTCGAATACGGTTGAGGTGGCATTTGAAGACAAAAACATCTACATAAAAGGACTGTGGGAAGGTCTGCCTGAGGCATGGGTTAAAGGATATATAGAAGGCGACAAGCTGGTATTCGACCTGCCACAATACCTGGGAATGTACAACGATGAATATCTTGGCTTATTCCCAATGTATCTCACTGCTTTCGACGACAAAACAGGCGTACTGAAGCCACAGGTCTCATTCGACTACAATGCAGAAGACAAGTCGTTCAACAATCATGACTGCCCGCTGAGCATAGGTATTAACAAGACCGGCTATCTTGGTATTCAAGACTATTACAAGGGCGCTTTTGTCTCTGAGGCTTTGTCTGTCAAAGGCATAGAGAGCACTGATGCGGGCGTGGAAAGCATCTACGACGCTCATGGCGCAAGGCTCAACACGCTGAGAAACGGTCTAAACATCCTCAAGATGACCGACGGAACCGTAAGAAAGGTTATGAAATAGTATTCTAATCCCAACGGGACTACCTTCCAATTTTGCCCTTTGGCACAGGCGTATGGCAACAGATACGCAGCCAAAGGGCATTTTTTATTGTTCAACCTTACTACTGCCAGCCGAAAGCATGCCGTGCACAATAAAAACATCGGGGCTCTTTCCTGTCAAAAAACACTAATCAATTTTCGCCCGTTTACTGTCGCGAGAATGCCCGCGAAACCCATTTTGAAAATCGCAGGGGCAAAATACGCCCAAAATTCGCATGCTTACATAATCCACTGACCGTCAGTTTATTAGCCTCTCACATGCGCCTTTTGAGCGCAAAAATGCAAGTGTTAAAAATGTCAAAGAGCATGTTTGACAATGTCAAACACACTCTTTGAGAAGGTCATACACTGTGTTTGGTACTATCAGACACAGTGTTTAGTAAGCACAAAAAGGCAAAATAGCCGCCTCAAACATACTCTTTGACAATTTTAACAAATATCGCCGGCCTTTATTTTCACATATTTTTACACTTTCAGCGCCTGTTCCGCATCTATTTTGCAAGTTTTACCCTGTCAAAATTTTTCATACTTTTTCGTCCCGAAAGAAAATCCCGCACACTTTGGCACAGTTTTTGCTGTAACACGAAACGGCAGACGCTGAACACAATTTTCAGCATCGCGAAAATATAAACTCACGTAAAATATGATTGTATTGTTAAAGGTTTTGTTATATCAATAATATTCCGTAACTTTGCAGGAAACATAACAAATCAATCACAATACAATGATGGACAGAAAAAAGATTTTGGTTGTCGACGACGAACAGGACTTATGCGACATAATAAAGATTAACCTCACAACGGCTGGCTACGATGCAGACATTGCCTACTCGTCGGAAGAAGCGTTGAGGAAAGATTTAACTATATACAATCTTCTTCTGCTGGATGTCATGATGCCTGGAATTTCCGGCTTTCAGTTTGCCAAGATACTGAAAAACGACCGTCTGACGAAGGACATTCCAGTGATTTTCCTTACTGCCAAAGACACGGAAGACGACATGCTGAAAGGTTTCGACATTGGTGCAGACGACTATATTCCCAAACCTTTTTCAGTCAAGGAACTCATTGCGCGCGTCAATGCCGTGATAAACCGCACCTCGAAAAACAACAGCACCAAGCCACTGAACGACGAATTTACAGACGACATAATATCGTTTAAGGGACTGACTATCAATGCAAACCGCAAGGAAGTAACCATCGACGGCAATCCTGTGTCGTTCACTCCGACCGAGCTCTACATGATGCAACTGTTTCTCTCGAAACGCGGAACGGTATTCTCAAGACAGAAACTCATCGAACTTGTATGGCCTGAGAACGTCATCGTTACAGACCGCACCATTGATGTCAACATCAACAGAATCAGGAAGAAATTAGGCGACTATTCAAAACACATCATCACACGGCAAGGTTTTGGATATTATTTTGAGGAGAACATATAAACGGAAACATATATATGTACATGAAAAAAAAGTCAGAAGGGCGCAAAATGTTCATTACCGTAATGGGCATTTTCATTGTCTATGCAGCTGTTTTCATTATCTTCGACGACTTCGACCGCAACAGATTGCTGCTGCTCGACGACGTAGCAGAAAGACACCTGCTTTCCTTTGCCGTGATAGTTGTAGTCATTCTCGGCTTCCTTCTTCACCATTATGCCCTGCGAATGGATATGCGCATACGTAACGAGCAGACAAAGAAGGAAAAACTGACACGCCGGCAGATGACACAAAACATATCGCATGAGCTGAAAACTCCTGTCGCCAGCATTCTTGGATATACAGAAACTATAATAAACAACCCCGACATTGACGAGCCGACACGGCTTCAGTTCATCAAGCGATGCCACAAACAGGCTCAGCGACTGACAATGCTGCTTCAGGACATATCGACACTCAACCGCATCGACTATGCCGCAGAAATCATAGAAATGACACCTATCAACGTTTCTGAAATAATAAAGGAAGTTGTGCAGGAGACATCGTTTGCACTTGAGGAACAGCAGATGACACTGACAAACAATGTCCCCGACAATATCATTGTCAACGGAAATGCACCGATGCTATACAGTATTTTCCACAACCTTGCAGACAATTCAATAAAATATTCAGGCAAAAACACATCGATAACCATCAGTGCAACCGAACAAAACAACTACTGGAAATTTACGTTCAGCGACAACGGCAACGGCATACCACAGTCAGCACTGCCAAAAATATTCGAACGCTTCTATCGAATAGACAAGGGTCGCAGCCGGACTATGGGCGGCACAGGACTGGGACTTGCCATAGTGAAAAATGCCATAATGCTGCACGGCGGCAAAATCAGCGCATCAAGCAACAACGGATTACGATTCGATTTTACCTTGAAGAAATAGAATAATTTACATTGAAGAAGTAGAATAAATCAGCGCAACAGCCGACGCAGAGATGCCTTCCTGCCTGCCGGTAAATCCAAGTTTCTCTGTCGTTGTTGCCTTTATTGATATCTGGTCGGCAGCAACTCCACACACAGATGCCATCGTTTCTACCATTTCGGGTATATGACGGCTCAACTTGGGTCTTTCTGCGCATACCGTCGCATCTATGTTTCCAAGTTCATAGCCTTTCTCTCGCAGCATCTCCATTGTTTTTCGCAATATTATCTTGCTGTCCATGCCTTCCGTTTCTGCAGACGTATCAGGGAAATGAAAACCTATATCGCGCATGTTGGCAGCACCGAGCATGGCATCGCAGACAGCATGTATCAGCACATCGGCATCGCTGTGCCCAAGCAAACCATGCGTATGCTCTATCTTTATGCCGCCAAGCCACAGTTCCCTGCCCTCGACAAGCTGATGGACATCATATCCATACCCAATGCGAAAACCAAAATCAGCCATTTATCTGCGTTTGAACAAGTCCTTGATTCCATCCATGTCAAACGACAGTGTGAAGCGCAAAGTCTGGTCAAGCGGATTGCTCTTTGCTGTCGCAATGACATAGCCTGCATCCAGCGAGAAAACGCTCATCCTGAAACCAGCACCGACAGTGAAATATTTTCTGTTACCCTTCGTTTCACTCTCGTGGTGGTATCCGGCACGAACGGCGAACTGGTCGTGGTAAACATACTCGGCACCTACGCTCCACTGTATTTCCTCCAACTCCTCCTCGAAGCCACGCGGAGCATCGCCGAAACTCTTGAAGATACCAGAAATAGACGACACGTCGTAGTAGTCTTTCTGCACGCGCTGCTGATAGTCTTCCAGACTCTCGCCCTCTTCCTGCTTCGGATAGGTAGGAACAAGAAGTTTGTTGGCATCTGCTGCTATGGTGAAACGGTTGTATTCGTCGATAGGAATCATGAGCGACGCTCCCAGACGCAGGTTTGTAGGAATAAACTCCGAGTTGTCACTGCCTCCGAAGTTAATCTTCGAACCGATATTAGAGATATTCATACCAAGTCCCAACTGGCACTCGCGCGAACCGAGATTGAGATAGTTCTGATAGTACAGCGACAGGTCGGCTGCAAAGGCAGAGCCTGGCGATGTGTCTTCCGTATAGTCGTAGGTGAGGTCAGAATATATCCATCTCACTGCCGCACCAAGCGAAAATGTTTCCGAAAGCATGAGCGAATATCCCAAGTCAACCGACATTTCATAAGGATTTATCGTCATGTCTGAGCCGCCGTCCATAGAACTGCGGGTGTAAACCTCGCCGAGCGAGAAATAGCGCAGCGAGCCGCTGATGGCAGAATAGTCGCCTATGCGGTAGTAGCCGGCAAGATAAGCCAGGTCCATGTCGCTTACCAACTGACGCAACCAAGGCGTATAGTTGAGTGCGACACCGGCACGCGAGATAGTGAACGGATATTTTGCCGGATTCCAGTATTGCGACACTACGTCTGGGTCGGTAGCCACGCCGACGTCACCCATACCGGCTGCACGGGCGTCTGGTGCTATCGACTGCGATGTTACCGACGTATTGATAGGGTTGAAAATGTCTTCTTTCTGTGCCATTGCCGTCGTTACCGACATTAGCAAGAGAGCCAGAGTCATGTATATTACTTTCTTTTTCATCTTCTTGTCTTGTGTATGTATGATTTCTTCGTATGGTTCAAGTAAATATATAAACGCAGAATAACTCTATTTATTGTTTATTACTATCAATTTCTTTGCCTTCGACACCTGTTTGCCACCGTCGCTGCTCACGAGCACGCGGTAGAGATAGACTCCCGTTTGCAGTTTCTGTCCGCCGTCGACAGTGAGGTCCCAGTCTATTGTGTATGCAGCGTTGGCTGTAACGCCTCCCTCACTGTGCTTCCACAGCAATCGTCCCGAAGTGTCGAATATCTCCAGTTCGACGTCTATCTGGCTGCCCATGCGGTCATGGCTTATTATGAATGTCGTCGACGTTGTTGCCGGATTGTTCGTACAGTCAACACTGTACAGCGACGGTGTCAGTCCCTTCACTACATTGAACGACAGTGTTGCCGTCGACGAGTTGTTCTGCACATCCCACGCACGGAACTTCAGTTGGTGTCTGCCCGGCTCAAGTTCTGGTATATAATAATGTGTACTGCCAGTCGTATAGCTTCCGTAGTCGAAACGGAAATTATCGTTCAGCGAATATGTCCGTGCCATTTCGCCGTCTATTATCAGCTCCATATCGTGTCCGATGCCTGTTCCCGACGCATTGATACCGTCCTTGTCGGTTATCTGCGCAACAAAATACGGCGTGCAGTTTACGTCGCCTCCATCTGTAAACGATGGCGAATTGAGGTAGCAATATATTGACGGACCAATCGAGTCGTTAGTCATGGTGCCAGTTCCGCCTACTATGAAACTGTTTGTTTCTCCGTGTGCTGTCAGCCGGTGGTCGTCGGTCGTGGCATGAATGGTCAGCTGTCCTGTTTCGTTGGCATAGTTAATATCGAGCGGAACAGCCAGCGAGAACGAGAAGCGACCGTTTTTCACATCGTCGGAACCGTTGAACAGCATCTTCGGACGGTCTTTGAACGTGAACGGATTTGTAGTCTGCTGCGGATGATTCATCTTGCATACAATCGTTTCTTCGGTGTCGCGTACCGTTGCTGTCATCTGTCCGTTAAAGTCGCTGACAGTCTCTCCACCATATTCTATGTGTCCGCTTATCTTTGCTATAGTGCCTGCTTGCAGCTGTGGGTAGTCGGCTGGGCGCAAATCCTTTATTTTCACACCGTTGATACTGTCCACCACAACATCGTATGTAGGCAGGTGCAGTGCCATTGCGGGGTCGCCGAGCAGATGATAGTGTATGTCGTTGACATCCCTGCCGTTGATATTATTTTTCGACAGTCGCACGGCATCGCCAAGTCGCAGTGGCTTGCCGTCGCTGTCAAGACTCAGCGCATATCTCATAAACACGCTGTTCATCTTCTTGTTTCTGTCCTGATAGACAGTGCGCGACGTGCTGTAGACAGCCACTGCACCGCCCTTCTTGTTCAGCACAGCCTCCTCACCTATCGTTGCCATGCTTGCGTCGAACGGCATGATGTCGCATGCATTGATGACCCATAAGGGCAGGTTGGCATTCTGGAAGTTCTGGAAGTCGTCGAGCACGAGCACTCGTTCATGCGACATGCTCGACTCGCTGCCGTGTCCGGCATAGTTCATTATCAGTGCACCATTTGCCTGCTGCTGCTTCACTATGTTCTCAATGTCTGGATAGCGGTTGCCTGTCGACGATGTCTCACGCGTATAGGCATCCCACATCACCTTCTTTATCATGTATGCAGGATGGGCTTTCCTCACTTCTTCAGCCACGTCGTTGATGTCTTTCATGTGCGTGTTCACATTCGAGAGTTTAGGATCGTCGTCGCCCATAAACATTATGGTGTTCTGCCAGTCGCCCGAGTTTTTGTTCTCCATGTATGCGATGGTCTTGTCGGTCATTGTGCGAGCCTCTTCCTCAGTCCTGACAGGGAAGCGTCCAACGCCTACATCCACCTTGTCGTTGACAGTAGGGCTGATGCCCTCGCCGTCGTCGAGCAGTGCAAACCAGCTGTCGTTGACGTAGCACGAGAACTCGCTGATAGAGTTTTCACTTTCGTATGCCAGCAGGAAGTCGTCGGGCGAAGTCAGTCGCCAGTCGCTGCTGAGCATGCGGTTGTCCCAAGCGCAGTCGCCATAGAGCAACAGGTATTTCGGCATGTCTGCCTCGCTCTCGGCTCGGTCGTATAGCATCTTCATGTACCTGCGGTAGGCGTTGGCGTCGGGCGTGCCGCTTGAGAACTCGTTGTACAGTTCGTCTGCCGGCACGATGTTCACTCTCATATTGTCGTTAGCCCTGTGGTATTCCGCCAGACGTTCTGCCTGCGACCTCAGCACCTGTGTCGTTGGTATGATGATGACCATGTCTGCCTGCCCGTGAGCATGCAGGTCTTGGTTTGTTATGTTGTGTACATATTCCGGTGTGGGCAGTTGTGCCGTAGTCAGGCGTGGCATTGGGCGCGGCGTGGCAAACGTGGCTGTGATGTAGTCTACGCGTGCCGTTCCTCCCTGCGTTGTCGTTATGCTGACGGTATTGGTTTCCTTCATGTTGTCAACCTTGAAAGCCATAGCCTTCAGCGCTGCCCTGTCGAGCGACGAGCGTGTCGTCAGCGTCATTGTTCCGAGCGTAGAGTCGTTGAGTGCTATGCTCACTGTGGTATTGTTTTCTGCCGACATGCTGACATAGAGTGTTCCCCTGCTTATGCCAGACGGCACCGTCAGCTCGCATTTCTTTGTCTTTCCTACAGTTATGGGGTCGCTTTCGTAGAGGTTTCTGCCACCGTGATACCATGCATAGTTGTCTACTTCGCGCAGCGAGTGATAGTCGTCGTTGGCAGGATAGAAACTGCCGGCGAAGGCGAGCGAGTCGACCGTCAGCGGCTCCGTATCGCTTTGCGTTATGAGATAATAACCATAGTCGCTGTACGGGTTGCGTACTCGCGTGCTGTCTGTAGGGCTTTTCCACGATACGGGTCCTTTGGCGTAGAACAGGCGACGGTTGCCTGCCTTGTATGTCGGCACTTCCTTCAGGTCGTCGGTTGCGATAAGTCCGTCGGCGTCAAACTTCTCGTTTTGCAGGTTGCCGCCGTAGCCGTATATCTTCACTTTGCTTATGTCGGAGAATCCTGCCTGACTCACGAGGGCGTCGGTCAGCTGGTAGACACCGCTTGCCGGCACGCGTATCTTTGCCCACTTGCCTTCAGCCAGCACCGAGTGTGCCGCGTATCTCTCGCTTCGTGTGCTTTCCGCGCGCCTGATGCTTCTTCGCTCTGAGCGCTTCAGCGGTGCCGATTCCACGTTGAGCATGAAGCTGACGAGTATCTGCTTCTTGCCGTTTCTCATCACCAGCGGCACAAACGACACGTCGAGGTATCCCTTGCGGCGGTTTATGCTGACGTGGGTTTCTATATCCGGCATTTCCTTCAGCGGCATGCCCGATATCGAGTCGTAGCGTGCTGCCTCGCCTGCCGTCATGTCGAGAAACTCAGGATAGCGCAGGCTTACGCTGTATGTTGAGTCGGCATAGTGCTCACCGAGCGGCATGCTGTAGCTGAAACGCGGCAGCAGACTGTCTATGCGCACCTCGTCTGCCGTGAGGTTGAAAAACCTCTGTGCACCAACAGTGTTCCATGCACAGACGAGCATTATTATCGTGAGTAGCTTTTTCATCATAACATCTTTTATAACGGAAAAACTTGCTGTTTATTGTCTTTTATCGCATAACACCCTTTACTTCACATTGAATTCCAGCACTTTCTCGTCTTCTATGTATCCCTCCAGGTGGTCGTCTATCTTCACTGGTCCCACGCCTACGGGCGTGCCGGTATACAGCAGGTCGCCTGTCTTCAGCGTGAAATACTGGCTGATGTAGCTCACTATCTCGTCTACCTTGAAGAGCATGTCCGACGAGCAGCCCTGCTGCACGGTCTGTCCGTTTATGTCGAGATGGAAATGTATAGCCTGTATGTCGCGGTAGCGGTCTATCGGTTTCCACTGCCCTATGACCGCCGAACCGTCGAATCCTTTGGCTATCTCCCACGGGTGCCCAGCCTTCTTCAGTCGTGCCTGCACGTCGCGGGCAGTGAAATCGATGCCTACCGTTACGGCATCGTAGTATCTATGGGCAAACCTCACGGGTATGCTCTTGCCCAGACGGCATATCCTCACCACGAGCTCTGTCTCATGGTCTATGCGCCCCATTTCTTCAGGCAGGAAAAACGGCTTGCCGTCCTTCAGCAGTGCCGAGTCGGCTTTGGTAAATATCACAGGCTCGGCAGTGCGCTCGAAGCCACGTCCCATCTCTTCGTTGTGCTTGGCATAGTTCATGCCTATGGCAAAAATCTTCATTGCTGTAATCGTTTTTATGTATGTATTCTGTCGCTGCACCACGCAACGACGGTTTATGGTTACAAAATTACATAATTCCCGACTAATACCATCATAACGTAACATTTTTTAGGAGAAAGAATGATAATGTGAACGGGGATGACAACGGGAACATTAACGTTAACGATAACCTTGACGGAACGGAAACGATAACCTTACCTTCTTAATTCGCTCGCAAGAGAGAAAAGACTAATCAATTTCGGGCTCGTTTACTGTCGCGTGAGTGCCCGCGAAAGTGGTTTCGGAAATCAGAGGGGCAAAATATGCGGGTATTTTGAAAGTTGTTGTAATTATCTGAGGGTCAGAGT
>Ga0256404_1005617_pt1 | contig 21945 bp, 21 predicted proteins | sample RumenRJG_01DNA_FD_185990 | JGI IMG/M metagenome (GOLD analysis project Ga0256404, IMG submission 185990) | Bovine rumen microbial communities from Lethbridge, Alberta, Canada - RJG_01 | ecosystem: Host-associated > Mammals > Digestive system > Stomach > Rumen | place: Canada: Alberta | collected...
CACATGCCGGGAACTGTTAAATCAGAGCTCTTTCCAGATGCTGTCAGAGAAGTACAAATGTGACCAGCCGGGGAAAACAGAATTCCTTGTGGCTCCCCTTGACAATGGTCACTTCATAACAGGTGTCACTCACTTCGGTTTTCATTGAGTGAGAAATCTCGCAGGAAGTTCAGGGATTAAGCTTGTTATTATTAACATGTAATACTCTTGCATCAAATATCAATTCATTTTGGGCCAATGCAAGTAATCGGGACTCAACAGCGCTATTCAAATCAATTCTATTATATGTCTTCAGAATATTTATTTCAGGATTATCAAAATCGAGATTCTTTACTTCTTTGAAATTTGTGCAAATATAAACTACATTTTCAAAAATAGCATCCTTAAAATCTGCATCTCTAAGGTTGCAGTTATAAAATACCACATTCTTAAAGCTGGTATTTTTAAATGATGTTCCCCGTAAGTTACAGTTAAAAAAATCAATCCTAATAAGATTAGCATTTCTAAAATTGCAATTTGTCATTATAGAAGCTTGATATTTTACGTTATAGAAACGGGTTCCTACATAACATAGCTTATGCATGTTCGCCTTATAATTATATTTGTTTGAAACTCCGCTTAGTTTTTTGAGCAATGTGTCAAGGTAAAAAATATGGGTTTTTCCATTTTTGCTCTTATTGCATTTCGATTAATCATTTTCTTTCTTCTTTTAGTCACTTGCTTTTTCTTTCCATGTCCCAATTATTCTCTCCAATTTTTCATATGTTTTGGTTTTAGTGTGTTCTATACTCATCCAAAATCACTGCTGCACTTTCGTCATTACATTTAATAAGCGCATTCAAGATTCTCTCATACGCATCATGATAATCCTGATCAGCCTTAACAACATCTGAAAACTTAAGCAGAACCTTAAGTACAATCGATTTCAAGATAAGAACACAGTTTTTGTCAGATACTTCGCCAGTTTCAGACAGCGCTTCAACTACTTCAGCGAGAACCGGTAAAACTTCTGGTAATAATTCATCAAATTTCATTTGATACATAGACATTACTACATCTTTTTCATGTCCCTTATGATACTTTCCCCATAATCTGCATAAAAATGTTTTATCATTGTAAGAATAATGGGTAGGATACTTATTCCAGTTACTTTCAAATCGTTCATAATCAAAAATAAGTATTCTCTCCAATCCATTTTTTACAAACGGAACTTGAATCCTATCGATAAAGCTTTCTGCGTATTCGAGACATTTACGTAGTTGTATCCTTTTCCCATCATTTTCATATGAGTCAAAATATAAAGCTCCCACATGCTCGAAAATTGATATATATGCCTTAATAGTATCGTTGCTAAACATCTGATAATCCACATTATCAAATAATAGATTTATCGCTTCCTGATAACTACCATTATCTTCACCCAATTCTCTTTCGAACAATTTCTTAAACTCAAGTCTCTGATAATACGTATTCATAATAGAATCCCTATTATCTTCACTTAGTTCTTTAATAAATATAGGCATCACTTTCTTAGCAAAATCCACGAAATCTGAATCAGATAGTTTTAAACCTACATTCATTGCGACAAAAAGAAGTCCCGGATCTAATTCTTCTATCTTTATCGCTGAAAGATCCAAGCTTTTCTCTTTATACAAGTAGTCTTCTATTATGCTATCTTTCTTAGAAACATATACTTTTTTCCCATAAGCCTTAACAATATCATCTGGTTTAGGTAAACCATAAGTAGCAGGAATACTATATGTTTTACGTCTGCATTTTTTCATGATTTTTTGCTTGTAAATTGTATGATTCCATTCATCATGTGCACAACAAATAATTGTGTTAAAAAAGATCCGCGCCACCCCAGGATTGTTGAATAAGTAAGTTGTAATTAGATTATGCAAGAGACCAATCTGCCCATTTGCCCCACTATTCATAAGACATGCAACCATAAATCTCTTTAATCTGTTTCTACTCTCATCACCTATGTCCTTTGAATATTGCGCAATCAATGCTGCCGATAGTTTCAAATCGGCTACATAACTATTTCCAGAATGAAGTTTTTCGATTCGATCGAGCCATTTATTGACATATTCCTTCCTCTTTTCTTTTGCAAGATTATCATCCCTAAAGGCAACGCATAGGGCCAATATGTAATAATTTTCATATCGAACTTCATCTTCTGGAGATTGCATTAATGACTCTAATTGTTCTATCAAATCATGCACTTCATGAATATCCGCTTTTTTATCTATAATATCCTTAAATTTAGTCAACACTTCATTTTGCGGTTCATTATTTTTTTCGTTAGCATCGACTATTTCCTGCGTTTCCTTTGAAAGTTTCGGTTCTATTGAGATATATTTATCTTCTATAATTCTCACATTGGCATTACGCATATCCATTTTCTGAACCTGCAATAAAGCATGCGCATCTTTGGAATCTATCTTTTCATAAAGATAAGTCAATGTACTTATGCATTTTTCTCTAACGTCTTCCTTTTCCGCCGTCAACTGACACCAGGCCATATAGTCCTGTATTCCTCGAAACATCGTTTCTCGATGCGAATATCTACCATTAAAATCAGGAATTCCAACAGCCAGCTTGATTTGATCTAATAACAGTTTCTTTTCTGGCGTCATTATCCTATGCACTTGCCACTGAATATCCCATGATATAACTTTCAGGCTTGATGCTAATTCTATAGCATATGCAGGAAGCGACCTCTTAAATTCAAATGCAATATCCTCAATAACAGTCAAGAGGATTACATTTGTCGACTTTTCCATAATCTGCTCTTTAATATATGTCGCAAAGTGATTAAATAACTCACTATCTTCCTTACATACATGAAGTATTTGAATAGCAGACTCTCTCAGCCAATACACCATGTCCCCAATTAGAGTAGGAATCCTATTCTCTTCTCTTCCAGAAAACCACATTTCGACTGAACCAAGATACTTTATTTCAGACTTATGTGCGCTATCAAACAAAACAATTTCTTCTACTCTATTTGAGTCTTCAGCAGAATAAATGGAAACAAGTTTATTAATTAAGGTTATAGTCCATATCAAAGCATCTTTAAACTTTCTTTGATATATCAATCGCAAGAATATTTCATTATTAACATTCCGGTGCTTATAATGGTAATCTTTTCCTTCACCTCGTAATCCCCACTGAAAATCACGACTAATCCCGTCACCATATAATTGACGGCTTATAATATCTCTTTTATTTTCTTCAATCCAAATGGTTTCAGCTATCTTAAATAATTCGGCACACAATCCATCTACCAATGGTTGGGTAGCATGATCAAGCGTCCATGAGATTATTTCCGCAGCAATTCTAGTCTTTGATTCATCTTCAACATACAAGCTTTGCAACATTTTCCAAAAGTCAATTATCCATGAACGTGCGATTTTAGGAAGAGCATAGATTACTTCTAGTCTTGGAGTCAGATAGTCCAATGTTCCCGTAATATGTGCTGATAATCCGTCTTGAAGAAACGAATCAACATAATACTTCATAATTTCAAAAGCGTATTTATCAACCTCATCATTACGAACTCTAGAACGTAATACATAATCTGAGCATAATTTAGTGATTTTGCTTTCAAGCTGCCTATCTTCATATTCTTTGTACTTATAAATAAGACCAATCAACGCAAGACGACCATATCCACTAGCATTAAGCCTAAGAATAGATATAGAATCATATTCAATAGAATGAACATCCCCCATTTCAAAAGCAAAACAATTTGTAATCTTTATAAACTCCTCTAATCTTTCGTGTTCAAGAATATTGATACCCTGTTCATCAAAAAAACTTTTACAATAAGGACTCTTTATCAATCCTATAATGGTATTTCTACTCCATTCTAATGATATGTCATTATCAAACACAAGCGATTTTAAAAACTTATCTCGATTTGATTTTGCAAGTAGTTTATTAGATACCCATATTTGATATCTACGGTAGGCTCCTTGTCCCATGCTCTCAATGCATGCAAAAAAAGCAGCGTAATTTCCTCTGCTCAAATCAAATTCCCTGTCAAAAAGTCTCTCAAAGCAAATATCTTCATAGATATCATATTTTAATCTAGCTAGATTTTCATTCACTGTTATTACGTTATTTGATTTTAAGAAATCCAAAATTTCACAATCTAGCTCATCACATCTGACTCCTGGTGAAAAACGTTTAGAACGCTCTACCACCAATTTTTCTATAATAGAGGCAACATCATTTGTACGAAAACCTTTTTTAATAGATTTTTCATTTAAGCAAATACAGTTTTTCCAGATGTAATCTCTAAATTCGTTAACGTCTCCAGCTTTATCAATATCTATCCCCTGTGAAATAATTACATCGATATAAAATGGGGAACGCAGTAGCTCTGAATACTTTCCAGACGATGACATTGCTCTTATAACCGGATATTTTTCTGAAATCTGTTTCAGCTCAGTGTTAGATATGTCCTCAACAACATACTTTTTAAAGTCAAACAATCCAATTAATTTTATGAAGGCACCAACGTCACAAGTTCTACATGATGTAACAAAAGATACAGTAGGATGCTTTTTAATTTCATATAGCAATGATTGCAGAAGATCCTTTGTGGATTCACTTGCACTAGAGATATATTCTAAGGCATCTAAATAAATAACAGTCTTTTTCTGCCCCAAATATTTCAGTGCTTCGACCACATCAAGATCCCAAATATTATTTATACTGTCACATGATGCAATCTTTTCAGCACGAGCAAAAATCACCCTTTCTTCTTCCATCAGGACTTTTTTACAAATCGCCGATTTCCCACTACCAGCATCTCCACATACAACTTTGAATTGAGCATCATCATCTTGAATACTCTTTAATAACGAACTTCTATCAATTTCATATTCACCATTTATCATGGTGTTTATATTACTTAGTCCAACATTTTTACTGATATCAAATATGTTTAATAGTTTTGATGATACACTAGAGATGCCATCAATTTCATATTTCAAAAAATCATATAACGATTTCTGAAATTCGATATCATTGCATGCTCGCTGAACTATCATTGATGTAGAAACAAAGTTATCCTTAACAGAAAAAGGGAACCTTCCAATCTGATTCTTACCTACCAAATCTTTAACTTTTTGTTCTGTATCATTGCTCAACACAAAGAAAACAGGCGCACTAATATTGGACAGCTCAGGATATTTTTCTTCTTCTAAAGATAGTAACGTCTTTTTTATTTTGCCTGGTATATCTTCTTGCGTACTTACTTGAACATATATCTCGCCATCTTCAGACAACAAATCCACACAAGGATAATTCTTCTTAATTGAATTTAAATTTGTAAACTTTTTCCCATACCAAAGATTGCAAATCTCTTGAGCAAAAAGCTCAAACAACTGAGCCTCATCAAATAAACTATTCTTATTTGCAATCTTTATTTTTGCTTCATATGCTGAAATATATTCAATAATAAAGTCTATGCGTTCCTTGCTTTCTTCCAATATCAACCTCTCCCATCTAATTATGTGTTGTGTTAATCTAGTCAGTTATTAACTCATTTTTCTGAAGGTACACAATAAAATCTTCTATCATTGTTTGTTTACGGCTTATAATATCGCTTTCTATATAATCGTCTTTACTTGCAGCCATTTTTCTAAGCTCAATAATTCCAGTTGCCGGCTTAATCTTCCCACTATCGGTAACATAACCTGCATATTCCGGAAAATCGGAACGCCAGTTCCGCAACATCGGAACAGCGTTCCGTTCCAAACAGAATGAATAACTACAATGCTATTATGATGGCTGGGTCATATCTCGTCCATTCATCTCCAGACGATAGGAGTGTGCAACCAGTCGGCGGATAATCGCGTCGGCGTAGGTTTTGTCTGCAAACAGGTCATACCAGTTCTCAAATGGGAGCTGTGAGAGGATGATTGTCGAGTTGCGCATATCTCTGGACTCTATCAGTTCAAAGAGATTTGCGCATTTCTCCAGATCCAGCGACATCAGGCCGAAATCGTCGATGACCAGCAGATCGTATGAGACAAGCTTATCCATCTGATCCTTGTAGGTGTCGTTAGCTCTGGCAACTTCGAACTCAAGGTTCAGCCGGTTGGCACGGGTGTACTTCACGGTGTAAAACCGGTGACAGGCTTCCACGCAGAAGGCACTTGACAGGTAAGTCTTTCCAGCACCGCTCTTTCCGGAAATCAGCAGATTTGTGTTGCGTAAAATATAAATACCCAGTATCCCGATTTCAAATAACTTTACAGAAAGCTGTGGTGCCAGACCGTACGCTGTGGGCCGGAAAAATTTCTATTTTCATGACGCACCGCACCTGCTGGCGCAGAAGCAAGCGCTATTATCTACAGTCTGGCTCAGACAGCCAAACTTAATCAGCTGAGTATTTTCGTATATCTACAAGTGGTACTTCTTTACATGCCGGACTATGTTAATGAGCCCGAGGGCATTGAAGAACTGATGCCATGGTCAGATAAGATGAAGAAACTCTGCGCAATAAATGAAAAAGCCACTATCGAAGACAAGGATGGAAATCCATGGCATCTCGTCCCTGATCCTCCGGCAGTTCGGCGTCCGGAAAGTAAGTCAGAAAGTTTGGATTTGGATACATCATTTCCGGATCGTCTTCACATTTCTTACCGATCGTTGTGCGTTTGGGATGTTGTATTTCTTGTCCGGCTTATAAATCCGGTCATACTCGTAATTGATGTAGACGACCCCTTTGATCGTCCGTTCATAAATCTTACCCTTGACCTTGGGTATTTTGACCTTGAAATCGTAGTACATTTAGATCGTTTAATCCTCAAAATAAAGTATGTATACCTACTCAATAATTATACTAAAAATAGCCCGGAAAACCTGTACTTCCTGCCTGTACTTCCTGAGTTTTTCTCACTCAAAACATAAATTTACTGCTTCGGCTCCCGATAAAACGGGGGCTTTTCTTTATCTCCCGGCATTAGGATTTCTAAAAGCGGCTTTGGAACGATCATCATGTTCTCACAGTAAGGATTGAACAAAAGACCAGCTGCTACATCTTTGTTAAAGAAATTATTTAAAATATCCTTTATTGATACAGCCGCCCAATCATCACTTCCCCGAACTGGCTTCGCAGCTTTTTACTTGTGTAACAGATCATATATCATCCGCCATCCAACTCAATGTAGGCTTGCTTTGCCATCCCCGGAAATTTCTGGTCATAAAAGCAGGCAATCAGAATTCCCCTGTTTTCTTCATACCCTTGTTTCAAAAGGCTCTGAAATGAGAGTTCCCGCATGGCTGACATTTCCTGCCGTGATATCTCATCTAGCTTTTTCCAAAACTCCCGGTCAGTCATCCGAATCCCCCTTCAGAAATGTCATGATCTCATCGAATGACCTGGGGCTGTTCTCCACAGCCTTCAGCAGTTCCTGCTTCCTCTGGGCGTCTTTCTTTTCAAGAAGATCCCTCAGTTCTTTGACTGCAGCATCATATCTGGCCTTCGTTTTCTCAACTGTTTCCTGTGCTTTTTCTATCTTCTCATCAAGCGTGATGGTTTTCCTCGTTCTTGCCATGCGACTGTCCCCCGTTACTCTTCGATTTTTGCCAGCAATTCGCTGAGTTCATTGGCCCTGTTCTTTACTGATCTCGCGTCCATCCTGAATGCACTCAGGATCGTTTTCTGCGTCGCCGTTACCGCATGATCCATTCGATACCTGCCGTCAAGCCCACGGACCATCTCGATCTTTTCCAGTTCGCGGATCGCTGCAGGCACTGTCATGTAGTTCGGCTTTGTTTCCAGCTTCTCAAGTTCGTCCTTCAGCAGCGTATACATTCTGCATCGGACGATCAGAGCAATGAATTCCGTGAAGATCTTACCTGCCGCCGCCTCATCGGATTGCACCCGCAGGTTCTTGTTCCCGAGATAGCTCTTGTCTCCGGAGAACAGTTTTTCTGACGCATCTCTCTTTAATCAACTGGCACACCCCACGGAATCTGATCCTTTCCCTTTCCATTGGGCTTGTCTCTCCACGAAGTAAACAAAAATTTATCGAAATCAAAAAATTTTGTTTCCGTGTATGGATATTGTCTATCATAGTTTCCTATATTCGTGATAAATCTAGTCCGTGTAGAACGCAGTTCATAATCTTTATATGTAAGAGATGCACAAAGTTGCTTATACAAGCCAAAGTTAAACGCATCATCCATTTTCATATGTTCAACGATTTCCGAATATTCACCTTTATAGTCAACAAAAAGTGCCAAATTAATTGCACACAATGCAAAACTCTCGTCATTAACTCTTTTAGAATAATATGCCACGCCATCATATCCCAGTCTTTTACACGCCATCATAATTGACTGCGAAATTATATACTCAGATTTGAATGTCCTACCTGTTTCTTTTATTCTATAGGAAGTTGCAATTGTGAGCATATATAATTTCAACCAGCAGTGAACTCTATTTTCTTCAAGGTCGTTCAAGGCATGAAAATCCCTTATAGAAACTACTAAATTTAAAATTTTCTGTGTTCCATCCATAAGAACAGGTGACACATTAAATTCGTTTTCTGTTGGAAAACCAGTTTCTATCCAACACCCATATGAAGAATTTGCCAAATATAAACTTGGATTTCCAGGAATACTAAAGCGATAGTTACCTGATTTTGCCCTCAATTTATATGGCAAATGTAACATGTCTTTTGCCACATAAGCATTAGACGGATTTCCCATTCGGCATCTAAAAAGCTGTAGTTCTGTTCCTGCTTCACCTGGAAAAGCATAACTCTTATCCAATGTATTAACCGCAAACGAATCTTCTGCTACATCCTTTATAAGATTTCTTATGATTCTATTGCACTTCTCAATGTCGGCTTTATAATAACACTTTAACGCTTCCAGTATTTTACTTTTGAACTTTTTCAGTATTTTTAGACTTTCCGCATCAGCTCCCGCATCTCCCGCTTGCTTAAGTACAGTCTTATATTTCTTTTTCAAATCATCAAGATAATCGGAATCCTTATCCAGTACGAACGGTGCATACAAGTCTTTACAAATAAATCCGTTGATCATCCATGTCAGGCCCATATGCTATCCTCCTCCCGACGTTTGTGTTTTTTCTTTATTTCTTTTCATCACATCTTCGCCAATTATAAGATCGTTGCCTGCTGCTCACCACGGAGAGGTGTGTGATTATCAGAGCAGCGTAGGGAGCTCACGCTCCCCGTATATCACAAGTCTGTAAATAAATCAGCCTTGTAGATACATTTTTTATTCCACCGTCACACTCTTTGCAAGGTTTCTCGGCTTATCCACATCCAGTCCCTTTGCTACACTTACATAGTACCCAAGCAGCTACAACGGAATCACTGCCAGGCTACCCACAAAGTGCTCATCTACCTTCGGAACATACACCGTGAAGTTCACCTGATCTTCAATCTCATACTTGCCATAGGTTGTCAGGCCCATCAGATAGGCTCCGCGGCTCTTGCACTCTACCATATTACTTACGGTCTTTTCGTACAGCTCACTCTGAGTCAACACACCGATGACCAGTGTTCCCTGCTCGATCAGACTGATGGTGCCGTGCTTCAGTTCACCTGCTGCGTATGCTTCGGAGTGAATATAGCTGATTTCTTTCAGCTTCAAGCTGCCTTCCAAGCAAACTGCATAATCAATGCCACGGCCTACGAAGAACACATCATGCGCATTGGCGTACTTTGCCGCGAACCACTGGATACGCTCTTTGTCCTCCAGAGTCTTCTGCATCTTCGCCGGGAGAGTCTGCAGTTCAGAGATATAATAGCTGTACTGTTCTTCCGTGATCTTTTCTCTGACTTTTGCGAACTGAACAGCTAAGCAGTACATGGCTACAAGCTGTGCGCTGTATGCCTTGGTCGTAGCAACAGAGATTTCAGGACCGGCAAGTGTGTAGAACACTTTATCTGCTTCACGGGCGATACTGCTACCTACCACATTGACGATCGCCATTGTGGTGATGCCCTTCTCTTTTGCAAGACGCAGTGCTGCCAGTGTATCTGCCGTCTCACCAGACTGGCTGACAACGATCACCAGTGCTTTCTGATTAAGTAGCATCTTCCGATAACGGAACTCAGATGCAAGCTCCACTCGCACCGGGATGTCTGCCATATCTTCCAGCACATACTGAGCAGCCATGCCAACATGCCATGCAGAGCCGCAGGCAACGATATAAATCTGCTCAAAGTTCTTGATCTCATCCTCGGTTATCTCCACGCTGGACAGGTCAATCACATCATTCTTGATTACGGAATTCAGAGTATCCTGAACAGCTTTCGGCTGCTCATGAATCTCTTTCATCATGAAATGCTCAAAGCCGCCCTTTTCAGCTGCTTCTGCATCCCACTTGATCTCAGTGGTCTGCTTTTCGATTTCATCGCCGTTCAGGTCATAGAAATGTGCCTCGCCCGGAGTCAGCTTTGCGAACTCAAGGTTTCCGATATAATACACATTGCGAGTGTACTTCAGAATTGCCGGAACATCCGAAGCCACATAGGTTTCACCGTCCGCAATGCCGATGATCATCGGGCTGTCCTTACGAGCCACCCAGATCTCACCGGGATAGTCACGGAACATCAGCTCAAGGGCATAGGAACCACGGACACGCACCATCGTCTTTGCAATGGCATCGATTGGGCCGAGGTTATACTTCTTATAATAGTAGTCCACCAGTTTGATGACCACTTCAGTATCCGTCTGACTATAGAATGTATAACCGTGCTTCAGCAGCTTTTCTTTCAGTTCGGTATAGTTCTCGATGATTCCGTTATGCACACCGACAACCTCAGATTCTACTGCACCAGAACCGGAACGGGTGCAGTTACCGGAAACATGAGGATGCGCATTAGTCTGGCTCGGCTCACCATGAGTAGCCCAACGGGTATGGCCGATACCTCAGGTTCCTTTCAAAACATTGCCGTTATCCGTTTTCTCCATTAAATTGGACAGGCGGCCTTTTGCTTTCACGACCTGCGCCAGATTCTCTCCGTCACGGACAGCCAGTCCAGCCGAGTCATATCCTCTATATTCCAGTTTTGACAGACCATCCAACAGGATCGGTGCTGCCTGTCGATTTCCTGTAAAACCAACGATTCCGCACATAGGTTTTGCCCCTCCTAATATTCATTTTTCTATGATATTTTCCACAACTTATACAAAACGACTCCGGACACTGCCAGAGTCGTCATTGACTTTACGCCTTGTATCCCTTTTCGCCGATTACTTTGACCACTTCGTCAGCATACTTCTGGCAGGTGTCGTGGTCAGGTGCTTCCACCATAACACGAACAACCGGCTCAGTGCCGGACTCACGAACCAGAATACAATCAGTATCGCCCAGAGCTTCTGCAACGGCCTTGACTGCCTCCTGCACCGCCGGGTCGTTCTGTGCAGCCTTCTTATCCGTTACGCGAACATTCTCCAGCACCTGCGGATAGATCTTCAGCGGTGCAGCCAGTTCACTCATTGGCTTTTTCTTTGCCAGCATGACTTCCATCATCTTCAGACTGGTCAGTATGCGATCACCGGTGCTGGCATACTTGCTGAAAATGATATGTCCGCTTTGCTCACCACCAATACGGCAGCCGTTCTTTGCCATGTACTCATAAACATACTTGTCGCCAACGGCTGTCTTGGCATAGCCGATCCCCTGCTCATCAAATGCCTTGTACAAACCAAAGTTGGACATGACGGTCGTAACAACGGTATTGTTCAGCAGCTTTCCACGTTCTTTCATGTAGCAGCCGTAAATATACAGAATATGATCACCAGTAATGACATTACCCTTTTCATCCACACACAGGCAGCGGTCAGCATCACCATCATAGGCAAAACCAACATCGAGACCTTTCTCCACAACAAACTTCTACAGGCCCTCGATGTGAGTGGAGCCGGCATTGTTGTTGATGTTAAGACCATTGGGCTTGTTGTTGATAACGTAGGTATCTGCACCCAGTGCGTCAAAGACAGACTTTGCAATATTCCAGGAGCTACCGTTAGCGCAGTCCAAGCCAACCTTGACACCCTTGAAGTGTGTTGCGTAAAATATAAATACCCATGTCACCAACTTTTTGGTCCGACCAACATCAGCCTACCTTGCATATTCTTGATTAACCTACCTAAAGTATACCGAAAGGCTTCTGCCCATATGCCCATATAATTTAATATCGCATCATCTCCGCAGTTTTGTTATAAAATACTTCTCCACATTAACGACCATGTCGTCTTTTATAATAATTAGAAGGCCAAAATAAATTACAGCACCTAACAATATGCTTATTGCCAAGTGGCCTACACCCCCCATAGGAATGATATTTATAAGCACTAAAGAAACCGCCATTCCAACACCAGCTATAATATAATTCTTGCTCGCTATCAAGACACTATATTTATGAAAGCATGTTGGTAAATTAAACAGCTGAATTAACATAGCAACAAATTCTGCGATTACCGATGCAATAGCAACACCTATTGCATCTAATTGAAAGACAAGAATAAACATCAAATTTAAAGTTATGTTAACAATTGAGGCAGCCACAACTGATGTGGTATATATATTTTGTTTGCTATATGCAATTAGAATTGTTCCTAACAATTTTTCTATACTCATGACAATAAATAAAACTGCTAGGATTTTCATTAACGGAGATACCGCATCATAGCCTAGTCCAAAAAAAAGCGGCACAAAATAGTCCGACACACAAATACAGCCGATTGTCAAAGGTATAGCCATAAAATACGTATATTTAATAGCTGAAACAAAATACCTATTGGCTTCAACGTCACCATGTTGATTGCTCAAATATGAAAAGCGTGGGAGAAGCACAGTAAATAGCGAGCTTATTGCAACCAATATAATTTTAATAATCTTTTCTGCTTGGCTATAATAACCAACCTGTAGGGTATCAACCAATGAACCCAGCATAGTTTTGTCAAATACTGTATACAGCTGAAGAGCAATATTAGGAATAAATAATTCCCATACCCCCTTGAAATGGCGAAACAAATTCAATTTGGAAAAGCAAACTTTATTTATATTACCTTTCAAAGATGGCCACATTGTTATATTACCAATTAGGTCGCTTAAACAATATATGATTGTATATAGTACAAGGTCACTCTCCTTCTTCACAAGAGATAATATCAGTATAGTAGAAACAATTTTTACAATGGAATTTCTAATCGCAGTAACTTTAAATTGTTCCAGACCTTGAAACAACCAGCTAATATCAAATCCCCATGCTACAAAAGAAATGGCCTGCACAGAAAATAGTGTTCTATAATGCCTCCAAGAAGGTAAGTTTAGAAAAAACAAGTAACAAATAAAAACGATGAGAGTCATTATAATTCTGATTGATAAAATCTCAACGAAAATACAACTCACCTCATTTTTAGACTCATGTCTCTTTGCTATTTCTCTCTGTGCATAATTTGCCGTTCCTAGCATTGCAATCATACAAAAATATGACACAATTCCCGTTGTATATCCAAAATCTCCAATTGCTTTCGCACCCAAGACTCTGGATACGTATGGAGTTGTTATAACCGGTATTATTATCGTAAGTAATTGGCTTAAAAGATTATATACATAGTTTTTTTTCAGTTTACTGTCCATTTATATTCCTATTTTATCCATTGATTCTTTATATATTTTCCAGGTTCCTTATAATTAATAACATGTGCTGGATTTCCAACTGCTGTTGCATTATCAGGAATACTTTTGACGACTACTGAACCCGCACCAACTGTTACATTATTGCCTATTAACACATGCTCAACAACACAGACGCTTGGTCCGATATACACATTATTGCCTATTTTGGCAGCTTGTTTCTCATTGGCACCGATTGTAATAAATTGCGATAAATTACAATTATCTCCAATTATTGCGCTATCACTTACCACGCAGGGACCTCCATGACCAATATAGAGGCTATATCCAATTTGACACCTGTAGCCAATATTAATTTTTCCGAAGGTGCGTTTCCACTTATGAATCGGTAAAGCCAAAAACTTTCTTATTCCCCCCCCTTGACACATTCGCAACCAAAACATATAGTTAAACCCCGGATCTTCTAACATTCCTCTGATAAAAGTTCCAAATCCGGTTTTGCCATAGCAGCGATACAAGTCACTTTTAATATATTCATTCATTTATTAATTCTCCGCTTTAGTAAAAACAATTTCTTATAATTTTTCTTTCCAATTGCCTTTTTTAAGACATTTTGAATCTTAGATTTAAAAGGCACCTTCGACCACGATGCAAAATAATGATGCCAGCAAATTGTATTACACGTGATATCGGGTTCGTGGATGTCGGTATCATAACCACAAAAATACTCTGATGGAAATATCGTTAATCCGTCTACTGTTTGAAGCGTATTATCTGTTTTCAAACCATCCTTTTGTAAAATCTCTGTCACGTGAAGATTTACCGTTTTATAAATTCCATCTGCTCGTATCTCAAAATGCTCAGTTTTATATTGGTTGATAAACTCATTTAAAATAGGAAAATTCTTTTCTACTGCAAATATCAATCCTGGTGCAACAATTCCGGTACATTCAAAGCCTGTAAATCCTTTTAATTGCAAAAATTGCTGTGGTAACGGTTTGATAAACTCTACATCCGTATCCAAATATATTCCACCATACTGATATAAAATATCAAATCGAGCATAATCCGCTACAAATGCCCATTTCTTTGCCTCATAAGCTTCCTGAATATATGGAATTGCCCTAACATTATAATTATCTTCATTCCATTCTTTAATTTTCCAACCTGGAAAGTACTTTTCCCATGTTGAAATGCAATCTATTACAAGCTGCGGTTTTGGACTTTTTCCAAACCAGCAATAATGTATTATATGAGGAATATTATCCATTTTACTCTGTTTCCGTTCCAAATAATTTTGTAAGCAAAAGGATTGGCATACAAGAAAAACAATTCAACCCCTGCAATTCCGTTACGCCATATAACGCCCAAGATATAATTGCAACATTATCTTTTGGATTATTTCTTCTTGCGAGCTTTGCAAAAAGTATCGTCAATAGAATCAGCCAGATAATTCCTTGGTTAATCAGCATATATGTATATACACAATCAAATGTGAAAGCATTTAATTGCCAAATAGGATCCCACGTTGTTCCAGTGTATAAAGATATCATATTTTGGCCAAATAAAGTGAAACTATAGTGTGCCAAAGCGTATGCACCTAAAGTTATTCTTGCATTTAACACTTCATTCAGCAGCAGCACGATTCTATTGCCTTTAGCATATAAGATAATTGCTACCCCCATAGCAACCGAAAGAAGTGGAATTATTACCGTTGCTATTTCACCTATACGTCGAACAAATTTATGCTTAACTCCGCAGACAAAAGCAAATCCAATTACAGCTAACATTGCAATAAAATTAGTTCTTGTTTTGCAAAAGTAGTATAGAATGCCAGAGCTGAGAATCATAAATATAATGTGCCTTGCTTTAATTTTATTCCAATTCAACCAAATCCACATAATCATCAAATTAAAAGCAAGTGCTGCAAATGAATTTGGATGAAGCATTCCGAAATCATATCTCGTTATACCACCAATATTCTGTACAATATTAAATGTACCAATCATGCCGCCAATTATAGCGATTATTGTATGACATATCACAAAAGCACTCTGCAGCTTAAAAATGAATTGAATATATGTTTTTAAATCAGTTTTTCTTATCGCCAGGCATGTAATAACCGTTACCGCCAAAGCATTATTTCCGGTAATCATAGCATTATATGCTGTAATACCTATGAGCATTGTATAAATAAACAGCACCTTCACCCTATATCGCTGCATGATAATGCTTAAAATCATACACAGCGCACCCAAAGTTGCTAAAATAGTATCCATAAACTCACTGTATGGAATAATTTTGGATGCAGAAAGTACTGTTTTAATAACAAGAAAAAGCGTACCCGAATATAAAAATAAGTTTGATTCTTTTATCTTCATCTTATATTATCTCATTCTCCACCTCGCGAAGTAATAAAATGATATTGGCTCGCTAAGAATACACATAACTCTATCTCTTAAATTCAGATTCAATCTTTTATCGAGATGTACATCTGTTAAATTTCTTCTGTAACAGTCATATATTATGGCACCCTTTAAATTTTGAATAATGCCACATTCTTTACTCATCAGCATCTTACCACGTAACATGGAGCCACATGGAGATGCAAACTTCATTGGTTTATCATTCGCTGTTAATCCCCCCTCTAAATATTCACACTGATAAATCGGCTTATTAATAAAAACGTATTGGTACTTTAAGCCAATTTGAATCCAAACAACATCCTCACTTAGAAATTTTTCTCCTTGGAACTCCGGAAAAGGAAATTTTCTCAATACACATGTCTTAAATACCTCTGCCATATCTCCGGGTCTATTTTCTTTGATCCGATATTTCACATAAGAATCAACAAACTCTTCTTTATCCAGCGAAACAATCGGTTTTCCATTTGAGTAACACCTTAAAAAAGAATAAACGCCAATTTTATCAAAACTTGAGTATTTATGGTGTACTTTGCAAATCTCATCCACTGCGTTTGGAAGTAACTGATCGTCACTGTCTACAATCATCGTTAGTTCTGTGTGGATTGTCTTTATACCAACATTTAGTGCTGTATGTTTTCCTCCGTTTTCTTTCCAAATATAATTAATATGAAACGATGCATTATCCGTAATTTCTTCTACTGCTTCTTTCGTACGATCTGTACTTCCATCGTCTACTATCAGCCATTCAAAGTCTTTATTGTTTTGCTGTTCTAAGGATTGATATAGATTTTTTAATAGCTCAGCACGATTATAAGTTGGTGTTATTATTGTTACCGTTTTCATTATCTTTACTTCTCCCACTGTATTCTCTTCTGATTTTTTGAATATATCTATAGCTCTTACGTGCCCAAATTTGTCGCGATATCATTTTAAACGTAAGCGTAAAATCCTGCGCCTGCCGCAAAAGCAACGCCGCTTTTCAGCGGCGCTTGGAATGGCAGTTATCCGGAAGTTCTTTCGACCAGGGCAGTAACCTATCAAGTTCTGCCACCGGCGCAGCGTCTATGGTTCCATATTTCCTGCGAAGCTCCGGAAGCACGGTGAGGAGGTGAGCGAAGTACCAGAACGGATTCAGGTGATTCGCCTTGGCGGTCTCGACAATAGAATAGATCCCGGCACCCGCTTCCAGTTTTGCCCACGCATGTGTTTTGTCAATAAGGATTCCTTCTGGGTATTTATATTTTACGCAACACATATGATCCAGGCGAACGATCCACAGCTGTACAGGGCTTACTGTCTGAAGGAGTCTCTGAGGCTTCTCCTGAAGTCAACCGATGTTAAACAGGCGGAGGCCGATCTGAAGCACTGGTTCTGGTGGGCGAGCCACAGCAGAATACCGGCATTCAAGGAGCTTTACCAAAAGATCAAACGCCATAAGGAGCATATTCTGAACACGATCCGTCTTGGCCTCAGTAATGCAAGGATCGAAGCAACCAACAACAAAATCAAGCTGATTATCCGCAAAGCATATGGCTTTAGGAACATCCAGAACATGATGGATATGGTGTACCTGGTATGCTCAGATATCCGCATTCCACTTCCGAGCCGGAAGTCTGAGCCTCAGAAAGCGGCTTGATTACAAGGGAAAATGGCATTTCTGACCCACGGTGATGCCAGAAGAGTCAATCTATTTTATCATTCGCCACAGCGGTTGCTTCCCACGCATCATAGAATATCGGTTTCTTTCCGAAATACGGAACTGCAATTCCAATTGTATACATATTGCCTCCTTTATGCTTTGTATACTTCTAATGTTTTTCTAACAACTGTATCCCAATCATAATTATTCTTTACATATTCACGAAGTTCTGTATTGTTTTCGCACGGACGACTCAATATCATTTCCAGCTTGTTTTTTAGATCGTTTATATCCATACTTTTAAAGTAAGTCACATATCTTCCGCCAACCTCAATATTTTCAGGAATGTTACTAACGAGACAAGGTGTATTATAGCTTAGTGCCTCCAATAGACACATTGACATCCCTTCCGCTTCACTTGGAAAAACAAAGAGCCGAGCATTAGAATATAGTTCTTGCAGTTCCCGTCCTTCTACGAATCCAATAAATCGAATTCTTTCATCACTTTTTGCCTCCCCCTTAATCTCACTAACAAAATCACTAACATATGGCGCATCGCCAGCAATAATCAAAGGAAGTTCAGAAGAAATCTGCTTATAGGCGCGAATAAGATATTCAACCCCCTTTCCCGGAACCAATCTGGAAAGGAAAAGAATATAACCATTCTTATTCAATCCGTATTTTTCTTGTATAATGTTGGGTGGAATTATATCTTGAAGGGTTACGCCGTTTGGAATATATATTGCTTCCCTATTATATCTAGCTTTGAAATATGCTTTCTGTTTCTCGGAAAGGACGATAATTTCGTCAGCGTACTTGGCCGTAATTAATTCGCCCCACCGCATGAATTTTGCGCCAAATCCCTTCCACTTTGGCGTTTTGTAATTTAGTCCATGTACTGTTACTATCGTACGAATTCTAAAAATATGAGGAAGAATCAAAAAGAAGCTTGGTCCAATTCCGTGATAGTGGATAACATCGTAATGTTGAAATAATGCGTGAATGGATGCAAAAAAAGAATACACTACTGCATCAGTTGACTTCTTTTCAATTGTTGGAACAGTAATTATGCGAACATCCTTATACTTCTTTTGGGATTCAACAAATTTGCTTTTCCGATTGTATACTGTCACTTCATTTCCAAGACTTGCCATTCGTGTTGAAAGTTCCTCAACTACAACTTCTATTCCGCCTTCTCTGCCTGGAATCCTCTTGTGCCCGATCATTGCAATTCGCATGTTTAATGTATCTCCTCTTGGCTCTTATTTCCTATTGTACATTTGAACATAACATTCCTGTAACTTTTGGGCCTCAATTTGGATATCATAGCCTTTTTCTGCTAATTGAGTTCGCGTATCCTCGTTTTTTTCTCTTCGCATATTCATAATTTTGTCAGCCCATTCCTTAGGTTGACACTTCAAGCTCATCATTTCGGCCCGATTTGTGAGAAGAACTTCACTGGAAATTGTATTTGAGAACAAACATGGAAGACCATTTGCCTGAGCCTCTACCCCTACAACAGGAAGTCCCTCAAAAATTGATGGCATAACAAATGCATCCATTGCTTGATACAAATCGTTAACATCTGATCTATCAATAAGAAAAATCACATTTTCCTGAAGTCCTAAATCTTCAACTCTTTTTCTAAGCGTTCCTTCATCTTCTCCCTTTCCAATTAGTAAAAGTCGAATATTCGTATTTTCTTTCTTTATCTCATTCACAATCTCTAGTAAGAACATTTGATTCTTCACATAATAAAATCTACCAACATGCCCGATGACAAATTTCCCATTCAAGTTTAGTTTATTTCTGATATCATTTCGCTTATGGTCATCGTATTGGAATTTTGTCAAATCTATCGCATTGTGTATTATTTTTACTTTTTTCCCCGGATACATAAAATCAGCAGCCTTTTGGCTACAGGCAAAATACCAGTTAGCTTCATAGGGCATAAGAAGTTTCGCAGCATATTTAATTGGAAGTTTGAAATCCAAGTCCAATTTTGATGAATGGCTATGCCCTATTCTATTTGGTATGCCTGCTCTTTTAGCTGCATATAGCGGGAATGCTGACATAGTATCAATATGAGAATGCACTATTTTGTACTCTTGGTGCTCACTGAAAAATTTTGATAAAAATGAAAAATAACGTAAATAGTTTTGTGGATATAAACGTGGGGCACGGTATATCTTTCCACCTAATTCTTTTATCTCATTTTCATAGGCACCTGGCGTATCTCTATGCGTTAGAAAATCAAATTGCATCTGTGATCTATCTATATTTCTATAGTAATTCATAAGCATCGTTTCGAGCCCAGCCCGATCCATTATATTGACAACTTGAAGTACTCGAATCATATTTTATTTTCCATTCTCTCTATTTGTTGTTTTCTCTATCAATCAAATATCTTCTGTCTTTGAATACGAACAACCTCCAAATTAAGATTTATCGCTCACAATTCATCCAACACTCTTATAGGTTGTTCTTCATTGCACGACAACAAGCCTGTATACAGATTGCAGCAGCAATCTATACGCAGGCTTGCCTTCATACCTCCTTATTCTGTTTTCTGCTCTATCAGCTTTCGCTGTGGTGGGTTAAGTATATAGCGCAACCAGAAGCCATTAGCACCTGAAATCACGCTGGCCGCAACGCACCATGACAGGCAGAAACAGGTTGAGGTGAAAAGGTCAAGCTGCGTAAACCCGCATGAAATCAGGATTTTCTCTGGTTGTCCATATTATTTCACACTCCCCATGAATCGTAACAATGACTCTTTTTCCAAAAAATTTGGGTATAGCACACCAGAATGCCGGCCACTCTGCGTGGATATGAACAACATCATAGTTTCCAAAAGCAGAAAACAAGGACGCAAAAAAAGACGAAACCGCAGCCAGACCCTTTTTCTGAATAGTCGGTATCGTCTTAATATGAACGTCCTTATAACTTTTTAATTGCTCTTCATCAAATTCAGAGCAACTTACATGATGGCCTGAACGATTATATACGGTGACTTGATATCCAAGGGACCCAACTCGCGTAGCTAATTCTTCCACTACGATTTCCACTCCACCCTCTCTGGACGGGATGCGTTTCTGGCCAAATACTGCAATTTTCAACTTCTTATTCCTTGCCATCGTCACAATCATCTCCTCCCTGCAAACCAAATTCACATCATATCTTTCGTCGTCATCTACCACCTCAACCATCAAAACAAGCGGGTCCATAACCTTTGAATAGAAACAACTGGAATTCTCATAGAAGCGACACAAATGCCCTTGCCATCATCCCCCCTCACCCACTCACCCATTTCGCTGAAATCCCCGTGAATGGTTGCCGTAGGCTTTTAAGATCGGTCTAATCATTCTCTCGCCTGTCAATCGCTGACCAACCCGTGAATGAATGCCGGAGTATAGAATACAAACGTTCATAAGTGAGCGATTGTTAAACTCAGTGAAGAATAGGCACCCCAATACCCTCTAGTATCATAAAATTAGCTGAACAAAAGCTCCTGGCAGATGCCTTGATGTACCCTTATTTTATCCAAGCTAAAACCTTGTCTTGCTTTTTCCTTCCTCTTCACACCATCGCACAGCAGCCGAGAATCGTCAGTCCGTTGTCATTGATAAAGGAGATGATCTGGTCTGCATCCAGTTTTGACCCGCAGGGGATCTCTTCGGCGATGAATACCGGCATCTTTTCTTTGATGATCTCAAAATTCTGTTTCGGATGATCTGCGGGGTTTTCAACGAGTACGGTATGTATTCCTTTTTGAGCAAGCGCATCCGACAGGTTGTCGGCAAAGCGCTTGACGGAATCGGATGCGGCGCTTGTGAGTATGGCCGCGGAAGTCACATCCTGCTGACAGATTCTGTTCTCGAAGGTTTGTATCACCTGCTCCTCGCGGAAGAGTTTAACCCGGCGGTACCGAAGTCTCTCGATTCCCGTTTTCCGGGAATCAGAGAGCAGAGTCGTCTCGATACCATAGCTGTCCTCAGCATAATATGGATGGACCAGCTTTCTTCCATAAGTATATCGGAAGAAAGAGACTACGAGTACCAGTGCGACACCGATCAGGATCCCGATTGCGGAATACTTTCCGAAAGAAAACGGCTCTGCGGCAGACACGTCCGTTTCTTCTGCCATCACAGACGGAAGAGAGTCCGTGATTCCTTTGATATAATTCAATTCCTCGTCGTTTAAATTCTCTCCGCTCGACAGCGTGC
>Ga0256404_1005618_pt1 | contig 21945 bp, 16 predicted proteins | sample RumenRJG_01DNA_FD_185990 | JGI IMG/M metagenome (GOLD analysis project Ga0256404, IMG submission 185990) | Bovine rumen microbial communities from Lethbridge, Alberta, Canada - RJG_01 | ecosystem: Host-associated > Mammals > Digestive system > Stomach > Rumen | place: Canada: Alberta | collected...
TGGAACGGCGCACAAAAGAACGTAACGAGGCTCTGGAAAAGGCGATGAAGATGCGCGACGAAAGAAACTCGTGTGCCAATGAATCGGAAAGGCAAAGGCAACGTGCAGAGAAGGCGGAAAACAAGATCCGCCAACTGCACCGCAAGCTCTACCCATGGAGATATAGCCTCCCTGATGTCGTTGACCTCTCTCATAGCAAGATTGACTGTCACGGTGGCCGTCACTGGCTTCACGTCACGATTGAAGGACATGACCGTTATCTCACAAAGGCAATCGCCGAACATGAGGCTGCATTATTTCGTAATGACCAGATTACCTTGGCCGAACTCATTGGCAAGTATTTTACAAATGAGATTGACCGTGCCTGTTGTCGTAGATGGCAGAAAATGCACGGAGCGGCATTGGAGAAAGAACTCCTCAAAGCAGAGAGCACGATGTTCTACCCGCTTCCTCATATTCTCTTTCCACAAAGGTTGCTGATGGCTCCAGGTGGTTCTCGCAATGGTGAAAACTTCAATCTTCGCCACAAGAGCCGCGAAGAGATTATTCGGGAAATGATTGACGAAGGCTATGACATGAAGCTCTCATAATACTATATTATACAATTATCATATTATCATAATATACTAATATCATAATATGTATTTATCATATTTGTATATAATATAAATCTTTCAGGTTTTGCACTAAGCGCGGTCTGGCCGAAGGATGATAAGATGATAATAAAAGTATAAAAGTAGAAAAATATAAAAGTATAATATTATAAAACACTATAAGAGTAAAGCAATAAAAGTATAATTGTCAATATTCGCAATTTTGCTTAGCAAATATCGTGAAGAAAATAGCCCTGTCCAGAGTTGTGGACGGGGCTATTTTACGGTATAAAACAATATTAAACAGTTGCTTCCACTACATCTGTCTGGGGAGAAGCAGGTTCGATGTTTGGTTTGGTTTCATCACAAGGTTTATTATCATTCTTCTTTGAAGGAATACCAACTACAACGAGAGCAAGTCCTCCGACAAGGAGTATAGATCCAAATCCTTTGGTGGCTAATTTTGTAAGTGCTCTAACATTTTGGCCTGTTTCCGCAGCCGCATGTTGGATGCCTGTGTACGCATCGCCGCCGTAATAGTTCTTGGCTACATAATCACCATCATCTGCGTTGAAACAGCTGATAGACAATCCTATTGACACTATGCCAACCAGGATAAACAAAATGCTTTTCAGTGTACTCATATGACTTTTTTAATGTAAAATTGTTAAAGTGAATGGGTTATTTGCGCTAAGAAACAGGATGTAAACGTCTCACTAGTACAGAGAATTCCGTGTCTATTGTTCGCGCTGTACGGACAATCCCTAATTTCAAGGCTTTGTAACAACTAGTTTTTCCTCAGAGCTGAAAGTTTCTGACCATTATAATACCAATAATCATTACCATTAACAGTAGTAAGATTCATTCCTGCATAGAGGTTGAGGTATTTCTTTGCCAAAGGTGATGTTCGGTTAATTTCACCTCTGCAATTAAACTTGCCCCCACCTACATAAGTGGCAGTAACTGGTGTACCTTTCTCATCAAGCACATCATCACCTTTGCCATTTTTAAGAACTATTTCAGCTTTGTCAATACCGTTGAAAACCAAATCCAAGTCAAGTCGTTTCTTCCTTTCGGTATTCTTCTTTTCTTTTTCTTGGTTCGCGTCTTCATCTTCTATACTACCGTAGGTAAACATTTCTATGCCGTTGATGGTCTTGCCATCAATCAGATTAGCAATCCGACCAAAATATTTTCCTAGAAGCTTATCGAGAATGACAGACTGCTCTTTATTGAGCTTACGGCCTGAGTGTCCGCCAGTCCAATCGAAATCAGGAATGGCCGACTGTAATTCTGATGTGGAGATAATGGGAGCATTTTCTGGGTCTGCAATAAAGTTAGGTTGCATATTCATGTAATACACTTCACGACCTTTGCCACTCCAATCACCTGCTTGATAAAGGTTACTATCAAAGATGCCGCTCATCACCACACCTGTTTTCCCCTCACCGACACGTACCATGACAAAACGATCATTCTTCTTCGCTTCTTCATGCTCATATACGCTCCAACTGAAGTGTTCAAGCAAGAAGGAATGTATAGAGGAAACATGGTTCTCCATTTTCACATTCGAGATAGCTGGGTTCCACATGAGTACGTAGGTGTTTTGATGCTCATCATATCCACTACCTGGGAACGTGGGGCGATAATGCAAATCATTTACCTGATACAGCCTTGCTTGTTGCTGCATTTCCTTAAATGTTTTATAGCTCAATTTTCCTTCCTTGGCAAATTGATAGTCATCAATCATGAAGAACTTCTTCTGTGGTAATATGTTCTTCAAGTCTGCTATGTGTATCATCACAATTTCATTTCCTTCTTTTTCTTCATCCATCAGGGCAACAACATCAGCGTAGGAAATCAAGTCGAAGTCCTTAACACGTTTGTTTTTAGCAGCTATGAGAGACACAGAAAGAGAGTTTTCATCTTCACCATGAGGGTTTGCTAATGCCAATCTGGTAGATGTGTCTTCCTTATCAGCAAAAGTCCACTGCATATCGGTTAAATAATCAAGCATTTCATCCATCCCTTCAGTAGAATTGCTATAGAGATCGACATGAAAAGAGTTCGCCAAAACAGGCCCGAAGCAAAACTCATGAAACAATCCATACATAATGATAGGTTTACCATAGCCTTTCATGAGGGCACAGTTCACATTGAAGCCGCTTTCCAACTCTCTGTCAATCCATTCTTTTCCGAATTTTGGTAAAGGATTTGTCACCTCGCTTTCGTCCTCATCTTCAAAGAAAGCATGGCCATTAGTAAGTTTTATCAAGGTGTCTATGGTAACGCCATAAAGTTCATGGTCAGACCTGTTGGCTAATGAGCATATCCTTACCTCATACCCATTATCCTCTTGGTTGATTTCAATTCCGCGCAATGCCTGTTGCATTCTACCAAGTTTCAGACATGGAAAGCTGTCTGATGTTACTATAATTGCTTCACCACGTTTGACCAGAGCATCAAATATCTGTTTTGGCTCCAGTTCTTTCTTCGTTCTGATAGTTACACAAACACTCATAACCTTATTATTTTTGGAGTTACACTTAATATTTCTATCTGGCTCTTATGCCTTTTGAATGCAAAGATAGTGGGTGCCTGTCTCAAATCGTGAGACAGGTGGAGAATAATTTCAATTATTCGTCATTTTCGTAGTTCAAAAGTGCTTCGTAATGCAATTGTGCCACTTCTTCAGCCAACCATTTGGGAGATAAAACCTTTATCTGGTTGCCAAGTCCAATCAGATGGTTTACAAAATCAGGGGTAGGTCTAATGAACAGTTCAAAGTCTGAATACTCATCATTATGGCTAATCTCATGTTGACTATGGTGTATAGGTAGGTCGGCCAAATAATAGCGTTCATAACCGTAGACCCGAATCACAATATGTTCAGGTTTTGTATCATCATTAACCAAAACTCCATAGCATTCTGAGAAGAAAGTTTCTGCATCAAAATCTTCGTCCATTTGGAACTTGACATCAGTAAGTTGCATTGTTATTATTCGGTCGAATGAAAACATGCCGAAGTAGTCAATGTCTTCTCCTTCTGTCATTTCTCGGTGGAAGTGTCCGAGTACATACCATCGTTGGCGGAATAGTTTCAAGCAGTATGGCTCAAAATCCAAGTTACGTGGTTTCTGATCACCATATTTTCGATATTGGATGGCAATGCGCACATTACGTTTCATTGCCTCTATCACCATTGACAGGTATTTTTCTTCGTATGGTATCGGTTCCAGTAGAATACGCTTTTGCAAAGAAAGACTCTCGCTGACAATGTTGTTTACTGTCAGCGTTGAGAGCATCCAGTTTTGTACAGAGTCTTCCCTTAGTACCCTCTCGTTGCCAATATAGTACTTGTAACCATTCTTTCTGTCGCAGTCAATATAGATGCCAAAAATATCTTCTATGGCATCTTTATGACGGTTGAATGTGGCTCTTGCCATCTCCACACCACCACTCATATCTGTCTCTAACCACCTTTCGTTAATTTCAGCCAGCGTTATACGACGTACTCGTCTAATAGTGTTTACGAGCCAGATATATTCCTTGAATTTAGCGGGAGTTTTCATGACTGCATTGGTATGTGTCTTCTATTTGGTGGTATTTTTAATGCTCTCTATCCTTTTCATAAATGACTTTCTTATTACAATATCACTTGAGAAGAAACCGTCAGTGTGATATGGCCTTAAGCTCCTTTTAGCTTCAACCAATTCTTCTTCAGTGAAATCTTCGACTGTCAGACCATAAGGTTCCAGTCTTTTGTTTATGCGTTTGATTGATTTTTCGTCGATAGTCATACTACTTCTTAATTCTGATTGAATTTCCTTGTTTTATAAGTTCCTTGGCATCCTTCAAATGTTCCTCCAGTTCTTCAGACGGAACAAAAAAGATACCCGGCTTCGTTGCTTTGGGAAAACGATTGAAGTATGGATCCATGGAAACCACCCATTTCAATTCAGCCATTTGGGGGAAGTTTGGCATGGCTTCCCAAAGATCAAAAAGTCTGGACTTCGTTGCAACAGTAACGCCACGTTTGCCGGTTTTCAGACGTGATACACAGATGATGTGCTGCTGAATCCTTTTGTCACTATCCTGCTCCTCTTTTGTGGTACGGTGGGTGATAGAAAGATTGCGGTTAAACTTTCGGTTTATTTCCTGCATCTTTGCGATGAAGAGCTTTCCATGTGGCCCAGAGTCCTGCATCTGATTACTCATGATGTAGTAGTGTATCATTTCGTGGATTATTGTGTCTTCAACTACATCCTCTGGTAAATCCATTACCGTGCTTATCTTGAACACAAAACCATAGTAATGCCAAGTGCCATCAGGAATCTTCTCGCGCTGGAAGAATACAGCTCCGAGGAATGACTTGGCATTACTGAGTTTGAAGGGAAGTGGTTTTAACTCCCCCTCAAACATCAGTTTATTGTATTCGTCAAACTTCTGCTTGATATATTCAAGTGTTGCTCTCATTCTGTTCTTCTTCAGTTTGGTTAGCCAATTCTACCTGATAGAGATTCAAGGCTTCCTGGTCTTCAACAGACAATTTCTTTTCAAGAACTTCATCCAGATGTAGTCCAATAAACCAATTTCCTGCCGACCAGTCCGACATTTTGCTTCCTATATTTTCGTCGGAATACACAATGTCTTGTTGTTCAAATGGCTGGCAGCTCATTTCGTATGGGTTGTTTTCGTCAAGCTTGACAATAGCCTGACTGCCACTGAAATCCATTGATGTCCTGTAGTGAACATACCTGTACTTCTTTACCTCGAATGGAAAAACATTATCGTTCACAGATGTCAAGTCATAGTGTTTGTCTGGATCTGTTCCTTCAACGAGAATCAAATTGCCCATCAAGTCTTTTTCCAAGAAGGTATTGACAGTTGTAGGCTTAATGTCACGCCAATTGATTTTGCGAATACCAAGGAGAATGTCAAAGAATAAGTCTTTATTGATTGTTAGCGATACGACTTCGTCCTTTGGGAAATGGTTGATGCTGTCAAGTTGAATTTGCTTCTTGCCCTTGCGGAACTTCTTGTTACCATTGATGGTAAAAATACCTGCTTCCGTATTTTCAGGCAAAGTGAGAACTGGCCAATAGAATGCAGTCCCACGCCATCCCAGTTCAATTAAACCATTTTGTTTCAAAAAAACGAGGACCGGACGATCAACAGCATTGGCTCGGTCTGTATTGATTTCACCGCCAGCCTCTGGGGCATCAATGAACCTTCCTCGTTTGTCGTAAATATTTTCACGCTCACGACTCAGGTTACGGTCGTCTCTCACGGCAACAAGCACCATGCCGTCAGTATCATACGTAAGGTGTTCGAGAGGTGTCACCATTTCGTTAATATCCCATTCCATTCCCACATTATTATATTCTTCTGCATAGGTATATGAGTCACGAATGAGCGACAAGATTTCAACCACATCATTGTAGTGCATCAGGAAAAAACCGTCTTTATTCGGCTTGCTGTTTTCCTTAACATGTTGCAAAATGTCTTCAATTTTCTGAATAATTGGAGCGTTCTCTGCCGGTTCTACTGTTTGCATGCCCACAGGATAGGTACGTAAGCCCGGCTTTAATACTTTGGTATTTGCAGGAAGGTACTTATTTTGGGCACTTGGACTGATTCGCTTATCATATCCAATAACAATACTTGTAAAGTCATTGGACTGAACTGAGTTTCGATGCGCTTTCAGATACCGATAGAGATAATCGTCAAAAACGTTGATAGTTTTAAGCACATCATAGATTTCTGGCGTTGTAAAGAAACGTGTGCAAGCCATATCCTCTTTGTCACGTGCGCCATACATACGTGCATGCTGCAACACGGTGTCCATTTGGAACTTCTTCGGGTCGCGACCATAGAAGAAACAAAGCATATTGTCTATTGTAATACCTCGGTCGAGAATTGAACCACCAATGAAGAAGTTCAAAGTCTGTTCCAATCGCAATTGCCCTTTTTCGTTAAGCATCGAAGCAACATGTTCTTCAGAGTTAACTACTTTGATAATATAGTCGTTGTATTCCAATATACGTTTCACCTCTGCTTCCACTTCTCCAAATGTTGGGAACTTCTCATTAATCAGATGTTGCTTGTTACCAAGTTCATTGCTGAGCTTCAGACTATTATAGGCATCAGATTCGAGGTCAAGAATGTGCAAGTCTGAATTACCCTTTTCAAGAACGGCTTGCTTTACATCATTAATTATTTCAGAGATTAATTCCTCCTGCCATTTGTGCTTAATTTTGTTTACTTCGCAGTGAATCAAGCAACTTGACTTGTATTTTTGGCCATTGGGATTTTTCTTTTTTTCTTGTATCACACGGATAGCTGTTGCAAACAGATAACTGACTACTGCAAAATTCAAGGAATCGAGGTTGTTAGAATGAGCCTTCGATTGTAAGTAGAATTCATTGCGGGCCGACAAAATGCTTATACAGATGTCATCTACAGGTTGATACAGGCAGCCGTACATGTTAGCTGGATGGAACACTCCTTTTTCATCAACCTCGCCTTCTTCGCCATCGATATAATACTGCTTTCCACCAATATATCTATCATGAATGGGTACCAAGCCTGTATATCTTGGCAACCATGCCTGCGCCTCTTTTCCCTCGCGTAGTTGTACAGTGCCATCAGGGTGTAGATAGAGGGAATATGGTGTTGCCGTAATCTGCATGTAACGACAGAAACGAGGTTGCTTCCTCAGTTGTTCAATCTGTTCGGCAATAGCCAAAAGTGAAAGTTCTCCCTTGCGCTGCAAATAAGCATGGCTGGCAAAATCTGCCTCGTCATCACATATAAGCACCTTCTTCTGGCGCATTTTATCATTAGATGTGAAAAGATCATTGAGATAACGCAAGTTGGTGTCCTCTTTCTTACATACAATGATAAACTTCCGTTTAGGGTCATTTAGCTCATAATCACTTAAACCACCACGTTTATAGAGGTCAAGTACGTCATATATCTTTACTATTACTTTTTGTCCGTAGGTGTTATTATCTTTGAAATAGCCAAAGTCCTTGCTCAAACGTTCTATTGTCTGGTTTGTAAGCATATTGGTTCCCTTGGTCATCACAATGGCAATCTCGATTCCTCGGTCAAAACACAATGCAATGACATTCTCAAAGGTGTCAGTCTTACCACATTGCACCTTACCTAGCAATAGACAGGGCTGGGTGGCATTTTCACCTTCCATCATCAGTTGGTCGGTCATTTCGCGCACGACCTTCTCCTTTTCAGGTGTCATAAACTTGTTGTGTACAGCCATTGTTCCAAAGATGTATTCATCTTCGTTCACATGCTGAGCTGCTTCCAATCTTGCCTTTTCAACAAGCATTTCTTCATTTGGCTCCTGTCCGAAACTTCGCAACTGAGCCTCGAAAGCCAAATAGGCTTCTAATGTTTCAAAGTGCATAGTCATGAGTATTATTATTTTTTGTCGATAAATTCAAAGTAAGGGTTAGACATTATATCGTCTTTGTCACTATAAGTTGGGTTGTTCAGCAGGAATGATTGCTTGTAGACTGCGAGTGCAGCCTCGGAATATTTTTCCTGCCTCTTAATAATATAGACTCCACTCTCTTTCATTTCTACCATGCCAAAACTGGCAAACATTGGTATGACAGCTTTTAAGGCAATGTCCACAGTCCTATTGCTGCCATATATCTGACTTACCTTTTCGCGGATAAACCCTTTAGCAAGAGTGTCTTCCGCATGAAAGTATTTGCCCATGATACTTGTCACATCGTATGCAAAACAAAAAGCTCCGCAAGTGATGGCCGTGAATAAGAGTGGGCGGCTTCGCTGTTCACGCAGTATCGTACGCACTTCATCCTTGAAATTTTCAAGGTAAGCCATGATTGGATTGCGAAGCATCAAAGCGTTGATGGTAGTTGCTATCTTCTTTTGTCGGGCAAGGCCTGTTGACAGACGTGAGGCAATTTCCATGCAATATGATTGTGTGAAATCGCCGTCGAGCCATGCCGCCAAGGCCATCTCCAATTCTGCCGAAGGCACTCCTTGTTGTATCGCTCCTATCTTTTTCTCCATGATTATGAGTTCTCTATTTTTACGAATGGTATAACCACTTCCATGAAATGGCTACCACCGTGGGTTATCATTGTGGTGTTCTCTCTTGCAAAACAACTGTCATCCCTGATGGCAAGCCAGTTGCCATGTTGTAGTAATGACAGTCCTTGGTTTTGTTCAACAAACCGTTTCTGCTCATCTTTGTTGTTATAGATCAGATGCCGCTTTCCTCGACTACCATCTTTATAGAGGAACACGGCTTCCACTTGTGTTAATGAACGCCAACCATACGACAATGTGCTGCCATGGTCTGTCGTTAGGTAAAGCTGATAGCCCGCCTTGGTGATGGCTTTAATTTTTTCAGTGATACGAGGACACCAGTTCTCGGTAAGTGAAATCAAATCTTTGTTGTCAGTAGATGAGTGCATCTTCTCGTCCATCTCCACCGTAACAATGGCAAGACGTTTCACACCCTCATTGATGGCAAACTCATCCTTGTCACTGATATATTGCACCTCAAAGTTGTTAAAGCCTTGTTGTAGCCAGAATGTCTGCCACAATTTGCGCTCATTTTCTGGACTTTGTTTGTAGTCCTGTTGCGGTACACCGCCTCTGAAGATGGCTTGACGTGAAAGCATGGTGATACTGGGTAGCCATGCCAGCGTACATCCGTCATGTGTTTTGATGCCATCTTTATGTAAGTCATCTTTTAGAATGACATACTGCCAATAGGTGAAGCCATCAACTACCAGAAGAGCTACTTTATCGTCACGTCCATATTTCTTGCTAAGATGTGGCAGAATACCGTTCACACTTTTGGGGTGCAACAACGGGTTGCTTTGTAGCGTGGCAAAATATTCTCTGTCTATCCATTCCTGGAAAGTCTGGTTGATGGCATCAATGGCAGGAACTATCTGCGAATAAACGCCATGTTGGATGGCGCTGACAACGACATTGGAAATTGCTTCCATCGTTGTTTTGCTTTCTCTCCAATCGAGTTCTATCTGTGTTAGCTGCGCCAAACAGTACTCGGCAGACTCTTTCGCTCGTTGCTCTTGTTTCTGGATAATGTTGCTGACAATTGCCTTACCTTCTGCAAGAGAAACACGTCTTGCCTGCGTCTGCCTGTAAAGATCATCAAGTGTCTCAAACGACTGGTTGCGGAGCAAGGACTTGTCTGCAAACAGTGGAAAGACATCCCCTACATTAAAATCACAGACTAACGCTTCTTGCTTCATATCGGCCAGCAAAGTGTCAGGGGATGAACATACGTACAGGAAACGCTTTTCCGGCTGGCTCTTATATTTTAACTCAAAGTGAGTCCGCAAACGCAGATTGCTGCCAATGACGACCTCTATGCCTTGTTGCTGGTAAAGAAGATAGCGCACAGCATCCTGTGTGAGCACCCCATCAGGGTTACTCACGATGCTCAGACGCTGGTAGTCCACCGTCACTTTCTGCGCTATCTTATTTATCAGTTTGTTCATGCTCTTTCTTGTAGATTTCTTGTAATGCTCTTGTACATTTTGCACCTAACCACTATATTTGGGCTTTCACGGCGCTTTTTCTTGTAAAAATCTTGTAATTTTCTTGTAAATTTCAAAGAGTTACAAGAACTATATCAAAACCCATTGTCGTTTTTCTCCCTGTTTTATCTTACCCGCCCTGCGTAGAGAGGCAAGCAAATTAGTAATCTTATTCTCTTTTTGCTTATCATCCAGCACCTCCGGGAGTTTATTCCACAATAATTCATTTATTTTAGGCCTTCCCATCTTACCATGTTGGGTTATTGCCTTAACGACAAGGTCTCTGTAATAGTTGTCATCAAAACCTTTATCCTTTGTATATTTTGCTTCCTGCCCCGTAGCCTTCGCAATGCTTTTGGCAAAGTACAATGCGTTCTTTCTACCTTCAACGAGTTTGCGTTTTCTCAGGTAGGCTATCTCATAGTCAGTCAAAGGACGGTGCATCTGTAGTCGGCTCAGCATTTCTATTTCAAGCAGATTGAGCGTCTTGTCTCTTGTCAGCAACATGGCGTAATCCAAATCCATCACCTTGCCAACGATAGTGACTTTTACCCGATTGTCGTCAAATTCATAGTCGGGCATAGGAAAGAGTCGGTCACGTTGCTTATTGAACATACGCCTGATGCCACTTCCTATAGTATCAACCAGCCCCAATTCAACCATTGCGTTTGCCAGCATCTTGTTTCTGTAGAATTCTTCAGGAGCATCATTTTCTAATACGCTCCTTATACTGTTAGGAATAAAACTGCCAAGATTGCTGAAAATCAGCCTGTCTTCCTCTTCAATGACATTAATCATGCCATGACACCCATAATCCTGGTGTGCGATGGCATTATTCAATGCCTCGCGAATAATGAAGGGGTCGTATGTGTCAAGCTCATCAGGGACAAGCGTCAGAAGTGTAGGGTTCATGTACCGATACTTGAAATTGCGAATCTTCTTATACACATTTTCAGCAGCAATCACAAAGGGGCAAGTCTCAATGGAGAAATCACGCTCGTTGCCCGTTGAGTCCTTATAAATCCATCGTATTCTGGCGACAGCGGGAGAGATAAGATATTCGCTTTCGGAACGTCCCAAAAGCAATATGGCTGTGTTCGTTATCTTCCCTTTGAGTGTTATCTTAGCCTTGTTGAGAAACTTTTCGTCACTCCATGTCTTTATTTCGTCTGTCAGATGTTTATGCTTATCCGTATAGAGTTCGCGTGATCTCAATATGGCCACAGGGTCAAGATCATCCATTGTGGCATCTCCTACGATCTCTGCACTCCAATCCTTTCGTGAGTTGTATATCTGCCGAACATAGTCTGGGAAGTCCTTTAACTTGGTAAGGTTGCTGCCAATACGCACGTATGCGGTTCCTTTGAAGTTCACGGGTTCACCAGCTGCCGCTTGTATTTCGAAGATAACTATGTGCTGATTGTTATTACCATGATAATCAAATTCCTCTATATCAAAAGGAATGATGGGTGAACAGTTTCTTCTCAGCCAAAGTTCGTAGTCCTGATTTCCGTATTTTGCTGATGGCATCTGCAGGTTAGTACCTACGACATTCCAAGTGCCGTCTTCTATGCCTAAAACCAAATATCCACGTGACTTATATTTAAGACAAGCAGAGTTGGACAATCCCGAAATATAATTGCCCACTCCATCATAGGTTATACTACATCGGGATTCTCCAATATTGGTTTTGAACTCTATCCACTCCGTTTCGCCAGCACTTTTCCGCTGACGAGCTATCTTTAGAAGTTCTTCTAACAATTCATGTTGCTCCTCAATCGTTCTCATATACTTATAACGTAGCTGTTTATAGTTTATTCATTGCAATATCATAGAACTGGAGCAGCACTTCGTCCTCATCACGCAGGTTCTGGGGAATTTTTTCAGCAACTGTGACGATGGTCTGGAACTCCTTGTCGATGTAGCACTGCTTGAAGCCGGCGCGGAGGGCTTCCACACGTACCTCCTTCAATTTAGCCTTCGGTTTCAGGGCTTGCTCTTTGTAGAGGTTGAACTCCTTCAGCAGGGCTTTGGTGCGCAGCAGGTTCTTGTCCACATCGTCCTGGATGTTGGGCAGTCGCCAACGTCCATCGGGCTCTTCGATGAAGTTCTCTTCGAGGAGCGTTTTCAACTCAGGCAGGATGTCGCCCTTGCGCAATCCGTTGATAGCCTGCATCCATTCGGGTTGTATCTGCTGGTAAGTCTTGGGCGACTCGCGTAGCTGGTTCTTCAGCCATTCTATGCCGTTGGCCTCGTCGCTAACAATGATGCCCATCGGGGCAAAACCGTCGGTATGCTTACGCTTCTCCTCATAATCTGCGGCCTGTACGGCGGTGAAAAACATGCCGTCGCGCTCCACAAATCGCTCACGCAGTCCTTGCTGGAATTCCTGAGCATCCATCGGAACGGGAAGTCCATGCTGCACGTAGTAGGAGATAAGACGATCGAACAATATCTTTGGACTACGTTCAATGACTGTAGTAGTCTTGTTGTCCTTTTTAATGTGTGGGGTTAGCTTCCCTAAATGGTATTCTATGAAGTCCCAAACATTATGTTTGTCATGTCCTGCCAATTCTAACTTTTCAACTAATTCTGTTGAAGGCTTGTAGCATGTAATAACGAGGTCCTGTTTAACTGCTGTTGTCGTTGTTACTGCCATAAATGAGCCCTGTTTTTTATCAAGAGAGGAAACTCCTGCAATAATAAATCCTGCATATTGTAAAGCAGATTGAATAGAGTTCCACACAGAAGCACTTGTGTTTGAAAATTCTACAGTCATCCATTTACCAGGCTTTAATACGCGATAATACTCATGAAAACATTGGCTCATAATATCGCGATATGTCTGTGCATCTTTTCCTTGTGCAGTATTTTCAATTGCTTCATGAGCGTTGTTTGTAATAACTCTCAACCACGGCTCAGGTAATGAGTTTAATTCAGAATAGTTGATGTTTGCACCGAATGGGGGATCTGTGAAAATATAATCGACAGAATCATCATCAAGAGAAAGGCTGTCAGCAGAGCCAACGTATTGAACATTTGGTCTGATTTTGGCAAGATAATTTGTGGCGCGCACCATAGCTGAGAGTTTGTCATCAATCTGTTCGAGAATAGATGTTTCTATAGGTAGACTTGGAACGTATAATGTTCCTTTGAGATTGCCTCCATTCCACCCACCTCCACCATTGAAGTAGTGGTTTATATGGATGCGATTCATATTAGATGAACGGTTAACCATTCCTGTAAATATAAATCTCAAAACATGTGACATTGGCGAATCATCTATTTTTTTATAAAGTTTAGACAGGGCAATTAAATTACGCTTGGTAAAAAATTGATGAACATTTGTAATGCCTCTGTCAACATTCCTTTGTGTTTCACGACCTTTTGGTAAAGCCGTTGTTGGGAAAAACACATTGACTTTAGTATCGTTAATCTTACTTAAAACGTCGAGATCAAATTCTGTTGGTTCTCGCTGTATGTTTTCTTTTCCAGCCTTTCCAACAATTATAACTGGAGTTGTCTTCGCACGTGTTAAAGATGTTTTTAGTGCTTCATCATAATAAGTTTCTAATGCAAGTTTTGCAGTCTTTTTTGACAGCATAGCATGGCAATGGGGACAAAAGAAATCGTCCAGAATACATTTGTGTTCTTGGTCAACAGCTTGATTCCAAAATACAAATTCTTTTCCACAAGAAGGACATACCATAATGTCGCTCCAAAGGACAAAATCAATCTTCCCAATTTTCTCTCCCTTGCTGTTAGTCGTTGTGTACATCCATCCGCATTCCTCTTCCATTTCCTTCTTAATACGTTCCACCTCGGCTTTGAGTTGCCGAACGTTTACAGGGGTGTTGTAGAAATAGGCAATGTTGGTGGCGTAGGGTGACAAGTCTCCAATAATGGCATGACGAGCACCCCAGTTTGGCCTGTGCCCGAACTGTTTCATCCATTCCCCATTGATGCGTGTAGCAATCTCGTCACTTCCATTGGAACAAGCAGCTGCAGCCACTCCCGTCATTCCTGTCCCTGCGAAACCATCCAAGACAATATCCCCAGGCTGAGTATATTGAAGAATATAGCGCATAACGGCAGGATGAGGTACTTTAGTATGATAAGTATGTGCTGTATAAACAGGGTTGTTCTTCCCCTCGCTCACATCACTGGCATACGGCTCTTTTACCTCAAAGTCCGCTATCCGTTTCCCTTCCTTTTCAAGTTGCACTTTTTCTTTCTCCCATTCGGCAATGAAGTCGTTGAGCCAAGGATTGGGGCAGGCAGTGTAATATGGCGGGTCGGACAGGTGGATGATGTCATCGTCCGTTCCTATGGGGAATCCTTCTATCTTGCGCAGCTCTGGCAGTTTCTTCCGCAGTTCTTCTCGGAAGAACTCGCGCCGTGCCTCGTCGTTTGGGAAGTCACGGCCCAGACAGGTGACAGGCTCGTTGCGCTCTTCCCAAAGGTCGCCGGGTGTGATACGCCCCATTTCCTCTGCATCGAAGAGAACGGGCTGGTTGTCTATGATATTCTTCTTGCTCATAGTGCTAACTTAGTTCATTTTAAGATAATACGGATGTTGGCATCCTTGCTGCCACCAGTGATATTGATGATGTGCTGACGGAATGCCTTAATGGCATCGTCTGGGGTCATCGGACGATTAAAGACGGTGCGTAGTGCTTCCACCGAAGTGGCTATCTTGTTGATACCTTGATGCAGCTTGCTGACTATCTCCACAAGACGCTCGGCATTCATGGGCGACAGTTCCTCAGCACCCGTGTTAAAACGCTGAAGCAGTCCCTGTTCGCTGTCGGTGAGGATATCCTTATTCGTCAACAATGTCTCGTCTTTCAGAATCTGATGGAGCGACTCATCTACATTATTGTATATAGTAGATAGCTCTTCGTTCAGGTCGGCCAGACGAGGCAGTTGCTTTCCGGCAAACTGCACGGGGTTGAAGCCTTGATAGGGAGTGCGAAGTACAGAATCACGGCTTACGCTGTTGCTGCTTACGGTGAGTTGAGCCATCTTGCGTGTCCACTCTGCATATTGCGCAGATACAGCGAAGTAGCCCTTATCGTGGTCAGCACCACAGATGGCCTCGCAAACACGGCTCTCATTGCTGTTGAGGATCTTCCGTTTCTCTGTGTCCTGCAAGGCCGTGATGTGCAGTCGGCTGTATTCCGAAAGATACCAGTCGGCATAGTCGCCCATCAGGGCATCAAGTTCTGTGCGGTAGGCCGAAACCGTAGGTTCGTCATTCATCTTGGCGATAACATCGTTGAGCCGTCGGAAAGCATCATCTACCCGCTGCTTCATGTTGTCGTCCGTCATGTACTGTTTAGCCTGGTTCAGGTAGCTCAGGCGTGAGCGGAAGTCCTCTACGAAGTGCATGGTCTGCTTGATGTCATCCATATCCTTGCGAACAGCCGTCACACGTTTGATGTCGTCTGCCGTCCAAGGCAGGTTGCGCATCTTGGCAGGAGAAGCGTAGGATGGCAGCTTGTCGCACAGTCCGGCCAGAGCCGTGAGGCGGTTGCGAATCTCGCTTCCACTGACAGACGAGAGAATCTCAATGCCTTCGAGGTAGATGCCATTAGCGATGTCATGTCCAATGCGAATAGCTTCTGCGGCCAGCTGCTTGCCCTTCTCAACCAACTCGTCGTAGATGGCTTTGTTGTTGAGCTGACTGGTCATATCCTTACGCAGGATGGCCAAGAACAGTTCGCGCACGGCACTGGTGTTCATGCCCTTCGGATGGCGTATGTTGGAGAAGGAGAAGAAGCTCTCTGCCGGGAGGTCGATGATCTCCTTCAGATTTGAGGCGTTGATGTTCTTACCTCCGGGGAAGTCAATCTCTATCTCACCAAGGGCTACCATGGCAGCAAGTACCAAGAACTCATAGTCGGCATCGATGTCGTAGTCATTGGTGTGCCACTCGTTATCCCAGAAACGGTGCAGAATCTCATCGCGATTGAGGACCTGGCCCTGACCTTTATCATCCAGCATTTTCTTCACGCTGATGGCATAGATGCAGCCTTCTGTCGAGAGCTGGTTGTCAATCAAGAGTCCAAGACCGGCAAGGATGGCTTCACTGTCGCGATTCTGAAAGTCGAAATTGGCTATCTTCTGTCGTGCTCCCTTCAGCATGGCAGCACGGTTTTGTGAGGTGATGGAGCCCTTCAGCAGGGTGAACTTGGGATAGTTGGGCAGCTGCGAACAGAAATAATCTTCTAACAGTGTACTGGCAATGTTGCTGATGGCTTGCTCCTTGGAACCGCCTGTCAGCATCTGAGGGTTGATGGGCTGCACCTCTCCTTGATAGACAATCTCGGTACACTGCACGAAGTCACGCTGGAAGACAGGCTTCAGTTTATCCTCATAACGCCGTTTGTATTGCTCGTAGAATGGCTTCTGCGAACTATCCACGCTGGCTATAAGTGCTTCGGCAGATGCATAAAGCTCAACCAGTTCCTTCATTTCTGCACTTACCTTGTCAAGGTGAACATAGATGCTGTCAGGCTCGTTGCCATGCACCATGTTCGCCTTGTTAAAGATGGGCATGAAATAGATGTAGAAGTGCTGCTGCGGCTGGGTGGTGCTACGCTCAGTGGGATTACCCATGAAGATATAGCCATCGAGCATTGTCTTGTGGCTCTTCCAGTCAATGCGGTGACGGAAGATTTTGAACTCACGACGGTACTGCTCCACATCGATGGGCAAGTATTCAACAAGGAAATTGAAGAAGTGGCTGTCCTTGTTGTCGTCAGTCATTGTCGTGATGAAGTCCTTTATCTTCTGCTCGTAGTTTACACCACCTTCAATGCGCAGGTGGAATTCTTGGTTGTTGTCGTTGCGCTCAAAGTACTGGCCGTCGGTTGCTGTGACGATTTGCTTGGCAACGGTGGTGATGGTGTCAAGCAGGAAATCCCGGTCGATGCTGGCTGCATCAACATAACAAAGGTCATCCACCAAGTTCTCTGCGCTCACACCGTTAGTCTTTGTAAGACTGTCTTGCAAGATCTTGATGGCACAGGCATTGGCAATACGGTGTGCCAAAGGAGCCTTCTTCGCACGGGCAGCGGTGAAGTTCTCGTCAATCTTCTGGTGGATGGTACTCATGATTTCTGATACCCGACGTACATCAGGTTCTGTCATCATTGCTGGAACATTCAGATCGTTCCAATAATCATCGTAACATATCAAACCTGGATTGTTAGTAGGAACCTCATCATCGAGCATGGTCTTGAATTTGCGTGTGAGAGTTTTCATCACTTCACGCTGGTTCTTACCCACCTTTATCTGCTGAAAGTTCTCGAAAAAGGACGGATTGACGGGGAAAAGATTCACGTAGTCCTCAAGATGAGCATGCATATCAGTGAAGAACTCCGTGAAACGATTAAGGTGCTGCCGAATAATGTTCTTTTGGCTCTCATCCTTGTGCAACAGGCGCTGCTGGACAACAAACTGCACGTCTTGTTTCGTTATAGAAATCTGTCGGTAGCGGTCATTGGCATGGTTCAGCATCTTTGCTGCAAATTGGAACTGTGGAACATTATATATCTGTTCCTGCACGCCGAACACCATGCGAAACTTCGTGCGGTCGCTGAACTCGCCAAGGGAACGTAGCACAGAGAGGTCGCTGTTCAGCCGGTCATCAGAACCGCGGCTCTTCAGATATTCCAGCATCTCGTCGATGACTATCATGAGTCCTTTGTCAGGGAAATGTTCCTCAAAAGCTGCCATCATTCGATTCAACTGGTCTTTGTACATACCTTTTGTATCGGCAGCAATGGAGTAGTCAAGCCCCCATGCCTTAAAGGCATCATCAATCTGTTCACAGACAACTTCCCACAAATCCTTTTTGGTGCCCATCTCAAAACGGATAATCTTATATTTACCAGCGATGACACCCAGCACTTGGCGGGCTTTTTCGCTTTTCACCAATGGCAGAAGCGTCTCGTCTTCGGCTATCAATGAGAAGAGCGACATAAGATGCGACTTACCCGTACCGAAGTCGCCTACAATCTGCAAGCCGAAGGTCTCATTGCTAGAAGTATAATCTAATTCCCTGCAGATATTAGGAATAATCGCCATTTCGTAAGTATTTGAGAATACAAAAGTCTTAATGAGAGAGTGGCGATAATTCTCATTGCTCAATTTGTGAAACTTAATTATCTCTTCTATCGGATCAAACTGTATCAGTTCTCTGTATTTCATATGCAAAATGTTTTATTTGTTATTATTCAAATAATTGATAGGACAAGCCCTGAAGGTCAACCTCCGTTCCGTCGCCTTTGCGAAGGAAATAGAATCTGTCATCTGCTATTTCTGCATTTGTCTTGACAATCAGACATTGATTCTTGGAGTAGGCATCAAGGATGCTTCTGACATCAAGTCTTAAGTCAGGCTCAAACAAAATTCCTATATTTGCTAAAGCCAAGTACATGCCTATCTCACTGTTCTCCTGAGATTGCCCAAGGACTTGCTTGTAAGCCGTGTCGGCCCCAACCATGTCATCTGGATTTTCTCCAAGAATTTGGGACAGCTCCGAACCGACATTGATGAAACGGATTCCATCAATGCCTTCCCTGCAAAAGACAATCTTGTTGCGTGTATTTTGCTGTAAGTAGTAGGCTATGTCTTGGATCGTTAGCATAAACTTTATATCGAGGAGTTAAGCAGGTCCTTTACATCGATGTTCAGGCATCTTGCTATGTCTAACAGTGTCTTCACGTCGGGCTGTACGGTATTGGTACACCATTTGGAGATTGTCGCAGGGTCTTTGCCAAGCTGTTCTGCCAGCCACTTGCTTGTGCGCTGTTGCTCCACAAGCACCACTTTTAATCTATTAATTTGTTCTTTCATTGTGCATATTTCTTTGCGTATGGCGCAAAGATACTAATTTTTCGGCAAATAAAAGTAACATCACACGCTTTTTTATAGAAAGTTGGCAATTTTTCCTGCCTGAATAAGTCGTATTCCATCATCTGATTGGTCTTTACTTTCTATCCAATCTCCGTCACCTGCATAAGTAGTGACCTCTCCCGGTTTCTTTATATATCTACCCTTCTCTCATTGGTTGTCCTCCTTTTTATTATCATCCCCTTGCGCTGTGATTTATTTGCGATTCTGGTCATTAGGAGTTGTAGTAGTAGGACGCGACAGCCCCATTAGAACCAGTTTTGTAGTATATTGCTGACGCGTTTTATTTTGTTTTTTACACCAAGCATTTCTAATATCTCTTGTGCCGTATGAGGCATCTCTTCACAGAATTCTAATACTTTTCGCTGCTTGGCAGTCAAGCGTACTCTATTACTTTCAGCAGTTACGCTATTACTTTTTTCGTTTAGCTCTGTTACTTTTTTACTACCGAAGTTGGTTACTTTTTCCACTCGGGTCTGACACTTTTTCATTTGAGTCTGACACTTTTCCGCATTTCTATTTGAGCTGCGGACATGAAGGGCGGTTGACAGGTTGACACAACTTTGACAATTTAAACTTGTCAACCTCTTGTCGTTTTCTTTTCCCTCAGGTCTATAAGAACTCTAAGGGAAAAAGAAATCAGCGTTCATTCCAACAACTTCACAATGGCTGCGAGCTTGTCAGCGTCCATGCTCATCAGTTTCTCCAACATCTTTTCTTTCTTTTCAGCATTGACATCGTTATTCTTTAAAAGCTTTGAGTTGTTGGCAATCATGGTAGCCATATTGTATCGGGCAAGATAATTCAGTGTGGTGGTGCTGCCAGATGTCATGGTGTGGCCCATCATGGTGGAGATATACTCTGTCGGTACACCGGCATCACGAAGGTTAGTGGCATAGGAATGGCGGCACCAGGTTGGCGATGGTTTCTCTTTCATGCCAAGCATTTCCATAACAACCTCCATGCGGTCGGCTGTATTCGAATTCTCGCACGATACGATGTCTTTGATGCGTTCCTCACTCATGCCTTCTTCAATGATGTCGAAGACCAATGAACCCCGCTGTGGCTTGTAGGCTATTCTATCGAGAATAACCTGCATCTGTGGGAGGATTGGGAAGATGACCTCCACGCCATCTGTTTCCCTCATGGTCTTCTGACGGATAAACCTCATGGCTTTCTGCTCATGGCTATAGTAGAATTCATCATATCGGAGTTTGGCTACGTCTGCAAGATTTGCGCCATTGGCAAGATAAGAAAATAGGAACAGTCCCAATGAGCGGAACACCCTTTCCTTATATTGGGGCGCAAACTTTTCTTTTCCCTCCTGGTCTAAGGCTTCTCCTTTCTTGAAGAATTCATACAACATGGTCATTTTCTCCACATTAAGGCACCACTCTTTACGGTCTCCCCTGCGATTGACATCCTTCACACCTTTGAAAAGATCTATTTTATCAGCCAGCAGTACCCCCATAGACGCAGCCCGACGGACAACCACTCGAAATGCTCTCAGATAAATGCCAATAGTACTCTGACTCTTTGGCTTGCCATCTTTGGGGTTCTGCATCTTTGCTATCCAACGGTCAATAAGATTTTGGTTGATGGAGGTGTTGGGTACTTTCTCGCCCATATCTGTTTTGAATCGGTTGAAGGCATCACGATACGAATTGCGCGTACCAATTCTATTGGCATCTGTCAGTTCTTTCAGCACCAATTCCCACACATCATAGATGGTCATTCCCTGAGTTTCCTCCTCTTTTTTGATACCATTCAGTTTTGTGGTGAGCATCTCCATGAAGTCCGTGGGGCTATACTCATCATTCTCGATGAGATCTTTTACTCCAATCCTGACTTTGTCGAAGAAATCATCAAACTCCTTTCGCTTCTTTCCTTGTTTGCGATTTTCCTCGTTGATGATACTCGCAAACCCCTCCGTCGTATACCGCTCATCAGGCAAGAGAAAGTACCTTTGGATATTCCCTATCCGTACACGTACACAGACTGGCATTTCCTTGTCAGTTCCTTTCCGCGGATCCAAGGTCATTGTCAAGCGGACCTTGCCTTCTTTCGAACTCTTATAAATCGGTGTAGCCATTACATTTATTATTTAGATTTATTATAATTAAACTTTTATGGTGAAACGAAAGTGAAACGAAAAATCAACATTACACTGGTTTTCAGTGCAAAGGTATGAAAAATATTTGAAACTACAAAATATTGAATATCAATATTTTACAAATAGTTTTGGAAAATATTGAAATTTGCCGAAAACCCACTTTGGCTGACTGTTAATCAGGGGGTCGTTGGTTCAAGTCCATCCTGAAGCGCCCTGAAAATCAAGGAGTTAGAGAAATCTAACTCCTTTTTCTTTTTCCCTCGGGAACACATAGGGAACACACAGCCCCTGGTTTCAGCGTCTCCAAACGTGCTTACAGATTGTCACTGGTAGTCACGGAGAGATGGATTATAGATAGATTTCAAAGCGCGTTTTCATCAAAGCCAGATAAAAGTGTCTATTCGCATAAATACTGCGTAACACCCTTCGAAAAGAAGCAATTCCAACAAAAAAACACAAAAACGAGCCACGAAATGGCAAATAATTTGCATAACCAAAGATTATTCGAGAGGAATTTTGTAATTTTGTAGCCAAGAAAAGACATAATCTGTTAAGAACAATATGGCAAAGAAGATAGCTGCTGAAAAAGGTGAACCTGAGGTTGTCGCAAAATGTGATAACTGGAAAAGCCGAGCGCGTTTGACCCCCGAGGGCAAAGCGACGTTGACCCCCGAAAACTTTTTTATTTTGACCCCTCTAAAGTCCTGACTGGCGGGGTCATTTTTATTTTACCCTGTTTACTTCTTGG
>Ga0256404_1005619_pt1 | contig 21942 bp, 16 predicted proteins | sample RumenRJG_01DNA_FD_185990 | JGI IMG/M metagenome (GOLD analysis project Ga0256404, IMG submission 185990) | Bovine rumen microbial communities from Lethbridge, Alberta, Canada - RJG_01 | ecosystem: Host-associated > Mammals > Digestive system > Stomach > Rumen | place: Canada: Alberta | collected...
CAATCGTTTCCTCTTGGCGCTTTTATCACCATCAGGCTTATATCTATGCTCTCATTTTCCGATCAGGACCGCGGTCTCGCGGGGACCCAGGGTAAACTGCGCGGGGACTAAGAGCTGTGTTTCCTGTCCGGCAGGGCAGCAGATGCCCCTGGAGGCGCAGGCCAGGTGCCACTGAAGACCCGCCGGAAGTTCCGGCAGGGTAAAGGTCTGTTCTTCCCAGTGGGCGTTGACCAGAATATACAGAAAAGCGTCTTTTTCTGTTTTATACTTCACATGGTCCTCGACATAGAGAACGGCAAAGGTGAGGGCGGGGGCGTTCCTGTCGAGTTCCCAGGGCGCAGTGGAATGAAAGGAAAGTTCCGGATAGCCGGTGCCGTTTTTTTCACTGTCAAAATGCGGTGCCCGCAGCACGGGATGGGCGGCGCGCAGGGCGATGAGGGTCTTTACGTAGGTGAAGAGGTCTTTATTTGTGTCAAGGCAGTTCCAGTCCAGCCAGGAGATCTTGTTATCCTGACAGTAGGTGTTATTGTTCCCGTATTGAGTGTTGGCAAATTCATCACCGGACAGGAGCATGGGAACACCGCGGCTTGTGAGTAACAGAGTCTGGAAATTGCGGATCTGCCGCATGCGGAGCGCGAGGATTTCGGGGATATCGGTGTCACCCTCGGCGCCGCAGTTCCAGCTGTCATTGCAGTCTGCACCGTCCCGGTTGTCCTCGCCGTTCGCCTCGTTGTGCTTTTCGTTATAGGAGACCAGGTCGTACATGGTGAACCCGTCGTGGCAGGTGATGAAATTGATGGAGGCGGCGGGACCGCGACTGTTGTAGAGATCTTCGGATCCGGCTATGCGGCTGTAGAGCTCGGGCGCGCAGCCGGCATCGCCTTTGACAAACCTGCGCAGGCAGTCCCGGTACTTTCCATTCCATTCCGACCAGCGGCGCCAGGAAGGGAAATTTCCGACCTGATAGAGGCCGCCGGCGTCCCAGGCTTCCGCGATCAGCCTGGTGCTGCCCAGCACCGCGTCGTGGGCAAGAGTGTCGATGAGAGGCGGATAGACCATGGGATTTCCTTTTTTATCCCGCGTCAGGATGGAGGCAAGATCGAAGCGGAAGCCGTCGATATGATAAGCGGCTACCCAGTAGCGCAGGCAGTCCAGAATGTGATTGCGGACGACAGCTTTGTTGCAGTTCATCGTATTTCCGCAGCCGCTGAAGTTGACGTACTCTCCATCAGGTGTCAGAAGGTAATAGGTCCTGTTGTCAATCCCTTTATAGGATATGACCGGTCCGTTCTCATTGCCCTCCGCTGTATGGTTGAAAACAACATCGAGAATGACGGCGATGCCGTTTTGGTGAAGCTTTTTGATGAGGTTTTTGAATTCATCGGCTTCCATGCCCAGAGGACCCGAAGCGGCGTAGCCCGCCTTGGGCGCAAAAAAGCACAGCGTTGAGTAGCCCCAGTAATTGAGGCGGCTGTCGCCGCTGTTTTCCTGACAATATTCAAATTCATCAAAGGCGAAAACGGGCATGAGCTCGACACAATTGATCCCCAGGGATTTGAGATAGGGGATTTTTTCCACAATGCCGGCGTAGGTTCCGGGATATTTGATCTTGCTGGAGGGATCCCTGGTAAAACCTCTCACATGCATCTCATAGATGATCAGATCCTCCATGGGGAGTTCCAGAGGCTTGTCGCCCTCCCAGTCATAATCCTCAAGGATGATCTGTCCGCGGTGGACGAAAGCAGAAGACGGTTTTCTGCGCTTTCCCCAGATGCTTCGTCCGGAGACAGATTTCGCATAGGGATCCAGGACCACCTTGTTTTTGTCAAAGCGCAGTCCTTTGCACGGGTCGTAGACGCCGTCGAAGCGGTAACCGTATTCGGTTGTCTCGATTGTAATGCCGAACACCATCATGGTATAGACATTGCCGATCCGGAACTCTTGCGGAAAGGGAATCTCCGCAAAGGGTTCCTCTTCACCGTGCCGGTAGAGTACCAGAGTACAGGAGACTGCCTCCTTGGAAAAAATGCTGAAATTGACGCCGTTGTCCTCGACGAGTGTGGCGCCGAACGGCAGTACACGGCCGACCCGGTACTGAAGCCCCTTGTATTCATTAGTGGGAAATGTGTCGATCAGTTTCATTTTTTCCCTCCGGTGCCGAAGCGTGTCAGTGGGCAGATCATTCTTTTGAAGAATCCGCGGTCAGGTCCTGAAGCAGCACAAGCCGCTGTTTAATAGTATTTTACCGTATTTTCGGCCAATCTTCAGCACCGGATTGAGGGAGTGGGGGCATCGTTATAAGTCACACCCGCACCAAACACTCAGCGGTTTGGTGCGGGGTCTGCAGCCCTGACTGGGCTCAAGGGCGTTTTCCATTGGCCGGAGGTCGATTTGGAATGGAAAACGCACCGTTACTGATCTGGTCACGGTGTGACCAGATAACGTGTCACCGGAACGGCTGTAAGGGTTCAAAGTCGGATATGTAACATACGTGTAACATACAGACGTTTAATCTTGCTTAAACAGCATATTCTAAGATAAGATAACATCAAAAGGTTTTAAGACCCTACTGTTGTATGAAAGATAGGATGTTGAAAAATGATCAGGCCAATAGTAAAAGATGTATTATTCCTGGGGCAGAAATCCGAACCTGCCACCAAACAGGACCTGCCTGTCGGGCAGGATCTCATGGATACTCTGCGGGCAAATCAGGACCGCTGTGTCGGCATGGCGGCCAACATGATCGGTGTCAGGAAAAAGGTCATTATCGTGAACATGGGAATCATGAATGTCGTCATGTATAATCCGGTCATTGTCAAGAAGGATACGCCCTTTGAGACGGAGGAGGGATGCCTGTCCCTGACCGGCGTCCGCAGGACGACGCGGTATCAGAATATCGAGGTGGAATACCTGGATGGCAGTTGGAAAAAGCAACGTCGGAAATACTCCGGCTGGACTGCCCAGATCATTCAGCACGAGTGTGACCACCTTGAGGGGATCATCATATGAGCGCGCCTGAATCCTGGAAAGCTGCCTACCGTGACTTGATCGAGACTATTGTCCGTATGGGGTATCCGGAGGAACTGGGCAAAGCGGTCGCCAAAAATCTGGGTTCGGAAAAGACCATGCGCCGCATGACAGCCTATCTGCATTCCGCAAGACCCCGGTCTGCCGAGGAGATCGTCGATGAGATGCTGGCAATCATGAGCGACCGGGAGCGATGGATCCGGAAGAAAGAAGCGGAAAAAGCCAACGCCAGGTATAACGAACTGCTGTATTACGGGCTTGGCGAAAGTGAAGACCCTGAGGAATAAATGATGCTGGCCGGGGATGGGGGTATGACGAGCTGCACTCCTTCCTGACCCTGGTCCGCAGGCATGTAGACGAGTTCGTCGGAGAGGTGCCCCAGTTTGACGATCTCACCATGATGTGCTTCTCCTACAAGGGAACCCCGGAAACAGAGGAAGAAAAATAACGGAGCGGATTTTCGGCTCTGTGTTCTGCACAGAGCCGGATTCCGGGCGCCCGGACTCCATTCAGCAATCTGCCAAAAAAAAACTGTCAGCCCTTTTGCTTTTTCTACTTTCCAAGTGAGCAATTCTGTAGTATCATATTTTCGACACAATATCTAGACACCGAAAGGCACAAATCCACTAGATTTGGTGCTTTTTTCATGTAAATATCCATATAAGAGGACTGAACAAGACAAGGCGCGCAGCTTTTTTGCAGGGTCCGCTGCAGGGTGTAAGGCCGCCGGAAAGGGCTGAAAGCAGAGAATGGATCTGCGGCCCTGAAGACTGTGTTCATTCATACAAAGATGCGTCCATACAGGGAGGAAATGAAGAAATGGCAGAATATACAGGCGTGGCAGTTACCACGAATATCATCAAGCGAGACGGGCAGGAGGTCACTTTCGATCTCTCCAAGATCGTCAATGCGATCAGCAAGGCAAACAAAGAGGTGGAGCCCATCCACCAGCTCAACGAGTATCAGATCATTGCAGTTGCGGAGAAGATCGCGAAGGAAGTCCAGCAGTCTACACACGCTGTAAATGTCGAGGATATCCAGGATATGGTCGAGACCGGCATCATGGAGATGCGCGGCTATGAAGTGGCACAGAAATATGTCCGCTATCGTTTCCGCCGCGAGCTCTCCCGCAAGTCCAACACGACCGACAACGGGATCCTTGCCCTGATCGAGCAGCTCAACGAGGAAGTCAAACAGGAGAATTCCAACAAGAATCCTGTCATCAATTCCACCCAGCGTGACTATATGGCCGGCGAGGTCTCCAAGGATCTGACCCGACGCGTCCTTCTTCCCGCCGAGATCGTCAGGGCCCATGAAGAAGGCATCATCCATTTCCACGATTCTGATTATTATGCCCAGAAGGAGCATAACTGTGACCTCATCAATCTGGAAGACATGCTGCAGAACGGCACAGTCATCAGTGAGACCCTGATCGAGAGACCCCACAGCTTCTACACCGCCTGCAACGTGACCACCCAGATCGTGGCCCAGGTCGCCTCCAACCAGTACGGCGGCCAGTCCTTCTCTCTGGCCCACCTGGCTCCCTTCGTTGATGTCAGCCGTGCCAAGATCAAAAAGCAGGTCGTCGAAGAGCGCAAAGCCTGCGGTGAGTCCATGGACGACGCCATCATCGACAAGATCGTTGAGTTCCGTCTGGCGGAGGAGATCAAGAGCGGTATTCAGACCATCCAGTATCAGTTGATCACCCTGATGACCTGCAACGGTCAGGCTCCTTTCGTTACCATGTTCATGTATCTGGACGAGGTTCCTGCGGGCCGCACACGCGATGACCTGGCCATGCTGATCAAGGAAGTCCTGATCCAGCGTATGCAGGGCGTCAAGAACGAAAAGGGCATCTGGATCACTCCTGCTTTCCCCAAACTCATTTATGTGCTGGATGAGGACAATATCGTCCCCGGTTCCAGATATTACGGCCTCACCGAGCTGGCAGCCAAGTGCACTGCCAAGCGCATGGTCCCCGACTACATCTCCGCCAAGATGATGAAGGAGTACAAAAACGGCGATGTCTACCCCTGCATGGGCTGCAGGTCCTTCCTGACCCCCGATACCGTGGGATTGGGCGAAAACGGCGCCCACAAGTACTACGGCCGTTTCAATCAGGGTGTTGTCACCATAAACCTGGTCGACGTCGCATGTTCCTCCTACGGGGATATGGACAAGTTCTGGGAGATCCTGGAGGAGCGCCTGGAGCTCTGCCACCGCGCCCTGCGCTGCCGCCATGAGAGACTGCTGGGGACTGTCTCCGACGTCGCTCCCATCCTGTGGCAGTACGGCGCCATCGCCCGCCTCAAAAAGGGCGAGAAGATCGACCGCCTGCTCTTTGACAACTACAGCACCATCAGCCTTGGCTATGCGGGTCTTTATGAGATGTGCATGCGCATGACAGGCAAATCCCACACTTCCGATGAGGGACGTGAGTTCAGCCTCAAGGTCATGCAGCGCCTGAACGACAAGTGCGCGCAGTGGCGCGCCGCGGAGCGCATCAGCTACTCCGTCTACGGCACACCCATGGAGTCCACGACCTACAAGTTTGCCAAGTGCCTGCAGAAGCGCTTCGGCATCATCAAGGGCGTCACGGACAAAAACTACATCACCAACAGCTACCATGTTCACGTGACCGAGGAGATCGACGCTTTCCACAAGCTGAAATTTGAGGCAGATTTCCAGAAGCTGTCCCCCGGCGGTGCCATCAGCTACGTCGAGGTTCCCAACATGCAGAACAACATTCCCGCTGTTCTGGCTGTTATGAAGTATATTTATGACAACATCATGTACGCCGAGCTCAACACCAAGAGCGACTACTGTGAGTGCTGCGGCTATGACGGCGAGATCATGGTCGTCGAGGACGACGCCGGCAAGCTGGTCTGGGAGTGCCCTGTCTGCGGCAACCGCGACCAGTCCCGCATGAGCGTTGCCCGCCGTACCTGCGGTTACATCGGCACCCAGTTCTGGAACCAGGGCCGTACCCAGGAGATCCGCGAGCGCGTGCTGCATCTGTAAAAAACACATATAAAAACAACATGCGCAGTTGATTTGAAATGAAAAGACTTCCGTCCGGGTGCATGCCCATGGGCGGGAGTTTTTTTAAGAGGAGATGTCAAATGAGAGAGAGCAGGGAATTTTTTATTCCGGATGACGGGATACAGATTCATCTGAAACTAAATTTCCCGCAGAATCCGAGCGGGGAGAAAATGCCTCTAATGATCCTGGTCCACGGTTTTACGGGAGACATGGAGGAGACCCACATACGTGCGGTCCAGCGCACGGCCAACGAAGAGGGCTTCGCCGTCCTGCGGGCAGAGATGTACGGCCACGGCAAGTCCGGCGGGGCCTTCGGCGATCATACGCTCATGAAATGGATCAGTAACATCCTGACTGTGATCGACTATGCCCGTACACTGGACTTTGTCTCGGATCTCTACCTCTGCGGCCACTCCCAGGGGGGCCTGCTGACCATGCTGGCAGGCGCCATGGAGAGAGACCGTCTCAAAGCCATCCTGCCCCTGTCGCCCGCCTCTATGATCCCGGAAATCGCCAGACATGGAGAGATTCTGGGCGTGCCCTTTGATCCCGACCACATCCCGGCGGAAGTGGAGGCGGGAAAGGGCCTGACGCTCCGGGAAAATTATATCCGTGTTGCCCAGCTGATCGACGTGGATCTTGCCATTGCCCGCTACAAGGGACCTGTCCTGATCGTACACGGGACCGGCGATGAATCCGTGCCTTTTCATTACTCCGAAGAAGTCGCCGCCAAATATGCCAATGCGAAGCTGGTTCCCATTCCCGGAGATACCCACTGCTATGATCTGCACCTGGACCAGGTGACAGAAGCGGTCCGCTCCTTCCTCAGAGAGATCAGGTAACAAAGCAAAAGACGCCGCCCTTTCCGGGCGGCGTCTTTACATTTTCGGCCTTCCATACCTTCTTTACATTCTTTGTCGATGCGGCCTGTTCAGTTTTCTTTTCCTTCTTTCTTACCTTCTTCATCCTCTTCAGGAATCACCGGTCCTCTTGTACTGCCGGGTTTGCCGGACAAAAGGGACCCTATCAGGTCTCCCGCCATGGATGATACATCATTTTTGCCGGTCAGAAGAGAACCGAACAGCTCAAGGACGTTCCCTTCCCCTTTGAGCAGATTCATGGCAGCTTTTTTGGTGCTGCTGTCGGCCTTCCGATATAATTCGACCAGTTTTTTCTCATTTGCGGTGAGAACAAGAGACTTGGAGGAAGAGGCGGAAGTCTTTTTATTTCCGGCTGTCTTGCCAGCGGAAGAGGCCTTGGCACCTGTCGCTGCATCCAGAAGGGATTTCTGCGTCACGCCCAGAACCCCGGCCATCTTTTTGAGGATATCCTGTGCAGGCTCCTTTTCTCCGCGTTCGATCTTACTGACATCGGAGGAAGTGATGCCGGATACCTTTTCCGCGAGAGCGGCCTGTGTCAGCCCTTTTGCAGTGCGCGCTTCTTTTATCAGATTTCCGAGTTTTTTGGACACGATATTCTCCATTCCGGAGCGCTCCTCGCGACGAGCAGGGCTGTCTGCGGCGCTCCGGTGCAAACAGCCTGGTGAAAAAATGCAAAAAACAGATACGTATATTTTACCATTTAATGCAGAGAAATTGAAGGCGGCGGACACTTGCTCTCTGCACTTACCGGATGCAGAATTCCTGTCAAATGTTAGAAGAAGCAAACCTTTTTTTCTGTGATAAGATAATAATGTCTTCGGACTTAAGTTATTGTAGACAATTGCAGGCAGCGCCGCTGCCGGACTTTTCCCTCCCGCAGAGGGAAGGGCGGCTCAGGCGGAAAGAGAGGAATTATATGAACGAAAACTTCACCAAAAGAAATGCGCTTCTGGCACAGAAGGTCATCAAGGGACTGGAGTCCCGCCAGATGACCGGCTACTATGCCGCGGATAAGGAAGAAGCCCTCAGCATCGCCCTTTCCCTGATTCCCGAGGGAAGTACAGTCACAATGGGCGGAGCCACGAGCGCTCACGAAATCGGCCTGCCGCAGAACCTGGCGGATGGAAATTATCACTTTATCGATCGTGACAAAATAGACGATAAACGGGCAGCCATGCTTGCCGCATACGATGCGGATTATTTCCTTTCCAGTGCCAATGCCATGACGGAGGACGGCGTGATCGTCAATATCGACGGCAACGCAAACCGTGTTTCCGCCATTGCCCAGGGACCTAAGCATGTTATTTTTATTGTCGGTATGAACAAGATCTGCAAGGACGTGGACCACGCTCTGAAACGTGCGCGCAATGTAGCAGCGCCTGTCAATGCCCAGCGTTTCGGTCTGAACACACCCTGCGCAAAGACAGGATCCTGCATGGACTGCAAGTCACCTGACACGATCTGCTGTCAGTTCCTGATCACACGCTACTCCAAACATCCCGGCCGTATCCACGTCATTCTGGTCAATGAATGTCTTGGTTTCTAAAGGGACATAAAAGACGGCTCCGAAGACTGGCATATGGCGCCAGGATTCGGAGCCGTCTCTTTTTTTTGACCATGATACGGCTGCTCCTTTTTTGCAGCAGCGCCGTTGCAAAAAGCGCGTACAGACCGGGGCGCTGAGAGCGATTCCGGCGCGCAAGTCCGCGACGAACTATCTGTCGTCGGTCCTGCTCTTGCAGTCAAAGGTCACATAGGGAGGATTCTTGCCGGCTTCTTTCTCGGGCAGGTAGCGATTCCAGAAGTCGTCGAAGAGACGGAAGATCTCCTTGTGCTTTGCGACGATGATAAAGACTGTGATCAGTACGTAGAGGGCGGAGAGGATATCCGTAAAGGCCCAGAGAGCGTCCGCCTCGATGTTGTAAAAGATGACGCAGGGCAGCATGTAGTAAATCATGTAGATGGGCATCATCCTGCGGTTTCGCTCGGTGTCGCCGAAGGCGTAGTTGACGGATTTCTCACAGGTGTAGTACATCCCTATGATGGTGGTCCAGGCGAAGACCGCGATGGCAATGGCGGTGAGCTTGCCGCCGATGGCGCCGTAGGCGTTGGTGAAGGCTACAGTGGTCAGGGCGCCGCTGGTCGCGTCACTGGTGGTGTAGGAGCCTGTCATAATGATGGTGAAGGCTGTGATGGAGCAGATGATAAAGGTATCGATGAAGACTTCTCCCCATCCCCAGAGGGACTGGCGGACCGGGTGGTCGGTCTGGGCGGAGGCGTGGGCGATCATGCCGTAGCCTGTGCCTGCATCGTTGGAGTAGATGCCGCGGGCGACGCCGTACTGGATGGCGTCACGGACAGTGGCTCCCGCAAAGCCGCCGACGGCAGCTGTGGGGCTGAAGGCGCTCCTGAAGATCAGGGCGACGACAGCGGGGATATGCTGGAAATTCAGGATCAGAACGCCCAGTCCCATGATGATATAGAGGACTGCCATGATGGGCACGGCACGGGACATGACGTCGGAGATCCGCTTGAGTCCGCCCCAGATGGTCACCAGGCAGGTGATGCCGATGATGATGACTGAGATCAGAGGATTGATGCCGAAGGCCTCGCTCATGGAGCTGGTCACGGCTTCGGTCTGGACGCAGCAGGTCCAGGGGCCGAAGAGGAAGCAGAAGACGGCCAGAACCACGGCGCCCTTCTCCCAGCCGAAGGCGTTTTTGAGGACGAAGGACCGGTCGCAGACATATTCGTTCATGGACTTTTTGTAGTGCTCGCGGTAGCGCTGGCCGATGATGATCTCGCATGCCTTGGTGGACATGCCGAAAAAGGCCGAGACCCACATCCAGACCAGGGCCCCGGGGCCGCCGCTGACAATGGCCGTCGCGACGCCGCTGATGTTGCCGGTTCCTACTGTGTTGGCCAGAGCCGTGCAGGCAGCGCGGAAACCGGAGATGGTACCCTCGCCCTCTCCCTGGGCGCCAATCTTGCCGAAGGTGTTTTTGAAATTAAAAACAATTTTCCGCTGGTAGCGGAAGGCGAAACGGATACTCAGAATGATACCAACACCTACCAGGAGCACCGTCATCCAGGTCCCCCAGAGGAAGTCGTCGATCATATACAAAAAATCAGTAAAAGCAGCCATACTAGTTTCCCCCTTCTCTTCTATTACTGTGCGATCATAGCCCGGGCAGCTCCGCCCTTGAGGAAGGCCTCTTTGGCGGCGACGACCTGTTCCACATGGGAGGCCACGGTCGTGCAGCAGCCGCCTGTGGCGTCCGCGCCGGCCTTCATGTAATCAAGCGCATATTCGCCGAAGTTTTTTGCATCTCCGGTGCCGTGCCAGGTCTTGGTAACGGGATCGTACTCCTCGCCGCTGTTGGGATAGACGCCGATCGGGATATTCTTTCCTTCTTCAGTGGTGTTGAGTCCCGCCCGCAGCTCCCTGATCAGGCCTGCGATAAAGGCGGGCTTTGTGCAGTTGACGCCGATCATCTGCAGGTGGGGATGGTCCTTGGCAAAGGCCTCGGCGCACTTGCGGATGGGATCTCCCTCGCAGATATGCCTGTCATCCATGCAGGAGAAGCTGATCCAGTAGTCCGCGCCCAGTTCCTCGGCAATGCCTGCCGCCAGGAGTGCCTCATGCAGGGAGGGCTGTGTTTCAATGAGCAGAATGTCCGCGCCTGCCTCGTGCAGGATCTCCATCCTGCGGCGGTGGAATTCATCCAGCACGGAATCATCTACGCCGTAATGCCCGCGGTACTCCGAGCCGTCTGCCAGATAGGCGCCGTAAGGGCCGATGCCGGCCAGGCACAGCGGCCATGCGCGGCCGGCTTTCTCACCTTCCTCTTCCCACCACTGCTCTCTGGCCTCTTTGAAAATGTTTACGGAGCGGGCGATCAGCTTTTCTGCCTCTTCCCTTGTGCTTCCGTTTGCCATAAGCCCAGGAATGGTCGCCTGATAGCTGCAGGTGATACCGCAGTCCGCGCCTGCCTTGAAATAATCCAGATGGACCTGTTTGACTAGCTCGGGAGACTCCTCCAGTGCCTTTGCCGTCCACAATTTTGAGTTCAGGTTCGCCCCCAGATGCTCGAGTGCAGTAGACATCGACCCGTCGATGACCATGATGCCGTTTTTTTCTATAATCTCGGCGATGGTATTGTGTTTCTCTGCCATATGTAATCCCCTTTATGACGTTATTATGTGTACATGTTTTTGTGCCGCACAAAACCCGCGGCGTCAGACACGGGCTTTGCACAAAACTGTTTTGAAAACTGTGTTCATAAAAAGTATAGTAATTTAATTATTTAAGAAAAACAAGCAGGGATAATTAAAGCGGCGAGGAAAGCGGCTGCCATTAGATTTTTTGTTGCCATCAGAATAAAGGAATGCTATACTATTTTCTTGTTAAAAAACTTTAACACATTTATGCGGTGCAGTATTAAAAACATCGGGATATTCGGAAGCAGTCAGGAGTTATTTGGATTTGCAAAAGCGCAGATTCGATGTGCATGTTAATACTTTTCCAAGGCCGGATATCACCATAATAAAAGAAGAGTACGTTTTTTTAAAAGCAATATAAGCAAGGAGATAGCAGGAATGAGTATCAAAATCGGAATCCTCGGTTACGGAAATCTGGCAAAGGGCGTGGAGAGCGCGATCATGCAGAACGAAGATCTGGAGCTGGCGGCTGTTTTCACACGCCGTGATCCCGCCTCTGTCAGCATCCGCACTGCAGGCGTGCCTGTCCTTTCCCAGGACGCGGCAGCAGATATGAAGGACAAGATCGATGTCCTGGTGATCTGCGGCGGCAGCGCTACGGATCTTCCCATCCAGACCCCCAAATACGCAGAGATGTTCAACGTGGTGGACAGTTTTGATACCCACGCAAACATCCCCACCCACTTTGCAAATGTTGACGCAGCAGCCAAGAAGGGCGGCAATGTCGGCCTGATCTCCTGTGGCTGGGATCCCGGCATGTTCTCCCTGAACAGGCTTTACATGAACTGCATCCTGCCCGAAGGTAAGGATTACACTTTCTGGGGCAAGGGCGTCAGCCAGGGCCACTCCGATGCGGTCCGCCGCATTGAAGGTGTAGTAGATGCCCGCCAGTACACCATTCCCGTGGACGCAGCAGTCGAAAGTGTCCGCAAGGGGGAGAATCCCGAGCTCACGACCCGCCAGAAACATACCAGAGAGTGCTTCGTCGTTGCAGAGGAAGGCGCGGATCTTGCCCGCATCGAGAACGAGATCAAGACCATGCCCAACTACTTTGACGAGTACGACACCACTGTGCATTTCATCAGCGCAGAGGAGATGAAGCGTGATCATTCCGGTCTTCCTCACGGCGGCAGCGTCATCCGCAGCGGCGTGACCGGCCTGAACAAAGAGCACGGCCATGTCATCGAGTACAGCCTCAAGCTTGACTCCAACCCCGAGTTCACCGGCTCTGTCCTCGCAGCCTATGCGCGTGCCGTTGCCAGAATGAGCAAAGAGGGCCGCACCGGCGCCATCACAGTCTTTGATGTGGCGCCCGCTTACCTGAGCGCTTCCTCAGCGGAAGAGCTTCGCGCACACCTGCTGTAATTTTAGTATTTGCGCGGGCGAAGCAATACAGGACTAAAATACGAAAAGACCTTTTCCGGTATATATTTGCCGGGAAAGGCCTTTTTTTGCGCGCGCATCCCACGGCTGTTATGAAGTCGCGGGTTTTTCGCGGTTTGACGAGTAAACCGCAGAACAGTCAGGTCTCTGCAGGAGGAACACCTGCAGGAATGCTGATCGGCTGTTTACTGATTGTTCAGCTTTCGCAGTTCGATGTAGAAACAGATGATCAGATAGATGCCTGCGGCCCACCAGGCGGAGCCGTCCATGAAAAACAGTCCTCTCTGTCCCAGAAACAGGGGAAATACAAGGGCGACAAAGACGCGGGCGCCCAGTTCAAAAAAGCCGGAAATGAGCGGAGGCCGGGATTTGCCCAGGGCCTGTACCGAGTAGCGGTAGAGGTTCATCAGATAGGCACCGGGAAGCATGGCGCTCATGACAAGGACATACTGATAAGCAACTTCGAGGGCCTCGGCTGCATTTTCCGCGTCCGCGGAGAGAAAGAGTCCGACGACGGGTCTGCCGAAGATGAACATGAGGGCAGTGATGGAACAGCCGATCGCCAGAGAAATAACGGTGGCCTTGCGGATGCCGGTGTGGATGCGGTCGATCCGTCCCGCACCGTAGTTCTGCCCGATATAGGCGGAGGTGGCAAAGCCGATGGCTACGGCGGAGGTATCCAGGGTTCCGTGGAGTTTATTGGCAGCAGTGCAGCCGGCGACAAATATGTATCCGTAAGTGTTGATGATGGACTGGGCCACGATTCCGCCGATATCTACAATGATGGCTGACAGTGCCATGGGGAAACCGATTTTCAGAAGGGACCGGGCAATCTGTCCGTCCCAGCGAAGGTCCTCTCTGCGGAGATGGAAAACATCTACTCTTACCATGACACGAAGGCAGTAGAGAAATGCCAGCAGCTGAGCCAGAAGTGTTGCCAGGGCGGCGCCGGGGATTCCCATGTGAAAGATCATGACAAAGAGGAGGTCCAGGAGGATATTGGACAGGCCAGCTGTGATCATGGCAATCAGGGGTGTCCTGCCGTCTCCGACCGCGCGGAGCGAGGCGGCGGCCATGTTGTACCCCAGTACGATCAGTGTTCCGCCCCAGATCATCGAAAGATACAGGACGGCGCTGTCAAAGATTTCAGCGGGTGTTCCGAGAAGACGAAGGAAAGGACCTGCCGCAAAAAAGCCGGCGACAGTCACTGTGATTCCAAAAAGCAGACACAGCCGCACACACATACCTGTCGCGTGGCGTACGCCATCTTTGTCTTTTGCACCGAACCGCTGTGCGATCAGGGAGGAAAAGCCCTGTGTCAGTCCGGTGATGGTCCAGAGGACCAGCCATACCAGCCAGTCGCAGGCACCCAGCGCGGCAAAGGCGTTGACGCCGATGCCTTTTCCGACGATGATGGCATCGACAATGCCGTACAGCTGCTGTCCCAGATTGGTCAGCATGAGAGGGATGGCGAGATGCAGGATGAGTTTTGCGGGATTTCCCGTGGTCATATTGACAGTGCGGTCCATGGCGGTTTCTCCTTATGAAACGGAAAAGGGGTCTTGGTATTACAGTTAGCATTATATTTTGTCCGTTCAGCTGTTTCATGGACTATTTTCCATAATTATAGTATTATTTTCCGGAAACACTGATTTATCGCTGTTTTATCCCTGTACCCTTTTATAAGGTCATGTGCAGGGAAGCCGCCTTGTCCATATGAGAGGAGGCAGCCTGCCTCATGTGAGAGGAAGGCGCTTTACCCATATAAGAGGCAGCGGAGGGCAGACATGTCTTTTGTCCGGGAGGAAAAAATGGGAAAGGTCATCATCCGGAGGGATGCTGCGCTGATGGAAATGGATTCCCACGGGAACAAAAAGTTTCCCATCGGCTTTTACAAGACAGACACGTATTCTTATATTGATCACCGGGAAGCTGTACACTGGCATACGGAATTTCAGTTTATCAGCGTGATCAAAAACAAGATCAACTGCCAGATCGGGCAGTCGGAGATTCTCCTGCAGGAAGGAGAGGGGATGTTTATCAATTCCGGAATGCTTCATGGATTTACTGCGGAGGGGCCCTGCCTGATGAAGGAAATCATCTTTCATCCGGAAATGATCGATGCGGAGAGGTCGGATCTTTTTGTTGAATACGTAAAGCCTTTTCTTGAACAGGATATTTCTCACCTGCGCCTGTCCTGCGAACACAAAAATGATGTGAGAATGATGGAACTGGTCAGGGAGTGTGTGGACCTCTCCGAGGAAAAGGGCCTCTTGTGGAAAATACAAGTCAAGCGCAGCGTGCTGGAATTGTGGGAGCTTTTGTGCAGGGAGAAAAATCGGTGTGAGATGATCGGTCAGACGGGTCTGACACGGGGCATGCTGGCGCGTTTCAGGCAGATGACGGAGTTTATTTCGGAACATTATCAGGAGGCAATCACACTGGGGGATATTGCATCCGCCGCCGGGATCGGCAAGAGTGAGGCGAATCGCTGCTTTCTGCAGATGACACAGATCCCGCCTGTCATGTGGCTGATTCGTTACCGGCTCAGGAAGGCGGCCTATCTGCTGGAAATGACGGATGACCCGATCGGGGAGATTGCCGCCGCGGCAGGGTTTGAAGACAGCAATTATTTTTCCCGTTCTTTCAAAAAGGAGCTGGGATGCAGTCCGCGGGAATTTCGCAGACGTTATATCGGAGAGGCTGCGGAGGACGGGAATCCGTGCAGTTAAACAGGCCGGGATGATCCCCGGAAAGGGCCGGGGCTATCCGGTATATGAAAAGAGGATCCATAAATGATTCTGATGCCGAACAGTTGTTTTTATGATACTATTTAAATAATCGGCAGTTACGCGACTCCGGACTATCCGGGACGGTGCCGTTCACGTATTTCAGGATACTGGATGATGTTGCTTTAGTGATTCAAACAGATATATAGGCATACCTGCGGTTATGGGTATGGTTCACAGACTCATATGATTAAAAGGCATTCAAAAAAGGGGATAAATCATGTATAAACTGACTTCAAAACTGATCGTATATCGTGAGATCGGAGAGGACAGCATCCTGATGCAGCTCTCACAGGTGTGCAGAGAATTTGACCAGGGTGTTTATGACAAAGAGACCCTGACGGGACGTATTCTCGACCAGATCCACCGACTGCTGGACCTGGCGACGCGCTACGGATTCAACCACAATCTGTGGCACAATTATCTGGCCTTTCTTCTCGCCATGACAGAGACGCCTTTCACCCTGGTCTCCGAGAAGACGGGCGCCAATGAGGGCTCGGTCAATCACTTTGTCAAAAATGATCTGCGGGTTTTCAAAAAGCTCTTTGACTACGACTTTTCTCCGCTGGAAAAAGCGCTGGATATGGACGTCTTTTCGGTGATCGAAGACTATCGCGCGGTCGGCAAGAAGGAGAGGGTCTACAATCACAGCGTCTCCGAAAAGGTGCAGGCACTGAGCGGAAAACTCGAACAGGCAGCAGATGAAGAAGATATGTACAGGATCGTGACCGATTTTTATAAGGATTACGGCGTAGGTATGTTCGGTCTCAACAAGGCCTTCCGCATCAATGAGAGGTGGAGCAACGCCATTGACGCACCGGGTCAGGGAACTGCGGGAACTCCGGCTCCCTTTGCGGGAATGTCCGCTACCGGCGCCACAGCAAGGCCGGTGGACTACGCTGCGGCGGGAGAGGATGATTTCCTCATTCCCATCACAGCGACCAGCGATGTGGTTCTGGATGACCTGATCGGCTACGAGCTGCAGAAGGAAAAGCTGATTGCCAATACCGAGGCCTTCGTCAGCGGACGCGCCGCCAACAATGTTCTCCTCTACGGAGATGCAGGCACAGGCAAGTCCACCAGTATCAAGGCGATCCTGAACCAGTATTATGACCGGGGCCTTCGCATGATCGAGGTCTATAAACACGAGTTTCGTTATCTGCAGCGGATCCTGGCCGAAGTCAAGAACCGCAACTACCGCTTTATTATTTATATGGATGATCTCTCTTTCGAAGAATTCGAGATTGAGTACAAATATCTCAAGGCGGTCATCGAAGGCGGTCTTGAGACCAAGCCCGAGAATGTGTTGATCTATGCAACATCCAACCGCCGCCACCTGATCCGTGAGACCTGGTCCGACCGGGCAGACCGCGATGATGAACTCCACCGCTCCGATACCATGCAGGAGAAACTCTCCCTGGTGGCCAGGTTCGGTATTTCCATCGGCTATATGAAACCCTCCCACAAGGAGTATCTGCACATTGTAAAGGAGCTGGCAAAACGGTATCCGCAGATCACGATCAGCGAAGAGGAACTGGCACTCAAAGCCAACCAGTGGGAACTTCGCAGCGGCGGTGCCACCGGACGTACCGCACAGCAGTTCATCAATTTCCTTGCGGGCGCAAACGAATGAACTGGTAATGCGCAGACGCTTCGAAATGCCTGCAGATGATACAGCTGCGCAGTTCATCAATTTCCTTGCGGGCGCGTCTGACTAAAACGGGAGCAATATGTACGACTACGAGGATTTTCAGGATATAGAGGAGCTGCAGGGGCTCAACGCCTCCCAGCTGGAGGCCGTGACGACGACGGAGGGATTCGTGCGCGTGATCGCGGGCGCAGGCTCCGGCAAGACGCGGGCACTTTCGCACCGTTTTGCCTTCCTGGTGAACGAGATCGGCATTCTGCCCGGCAATATCCTGTGTGTGACATTTACCAATAAGTCCGCCAACGAGATGCGGCAGCGCATCCATATGCTGACAGGGGATAATGATACCGGCTACATCAATACTTTTCACGGATTCTGTGTTTCGGTTCTGCAGGAGGACAGTCATGCAGTCCAGTATCCCAAAAGCTTTCTGGTTCTGGACAACGCCGACATCGATGCCATGCTCGGGACGATCTATGAGGAGCGCGGACTCACTCTGCGCGATATGACCTACGGCCAGGCAAGGGATATGATCGAGATCCGCAAGATATTCAGGGAGCCGCAGTATTATCTGGATATGATCACCATGTCCCTGGATACTCTGCGCGAAAAATACCTCAAAGCCCGGGATCCCGCCGATATCATTTTTTACGGTTATCTGTATCAGGAGAAGAAGTGCTTCGGTCTGGATTACAATGATCTGATCAAGTTTTCTCTGTATATCTTTTCGCAGAACCCGGAAATCCGCCTGAAATGGCAGAGCCGGCTCGAGTACATCATGATCGACGAGTTCCAGGATATCGATGATCTGCAGTATGAGCTCATGTGTGTTCTCTGCGGCTATCACAAAAACCTCTTCATTGTCGGAGATCCCGACCAGACCATCTATACCTGGCGCGGGGCGAATGTGAAGTACCTGCTGGATTTCGAAAACCATTTTCCCGGCGCGAAGACGGTCATGATGATGGACAACTACCGCTCGACCCCGCAGATCCTGGATGCGGCGAACTCTCTGATCTCCAAAAACACGATCCGTATCAAAAAAGATCTCATCCCTACGCAGCCGGACGGCTTCGTCCCGGTCTGTCACCACGCGAAAACAACGGCGGAGGAGGCACAGTGGATCGCCGGGAAGATTGAAGATCTTCATACACAGAAGGAAATACCTTACCGGGATATCACGGTGCTCTACCGCGCCCATCACGTAACCCGGAGTGTGGAAGAGGCGTTTTTAAAGAAAGAGATTCCCTACACCATTTACAGCGGCGTGCAGTTTTTCGGAAGGATGGAGATCAAGGACGCCTTAAGCTACCTGAGGATGATCGCCTACAAGGACGATCTTTCCTTTACCCGCATCGTCAACCGCCCCCGCCGCAATATGGGGGAGCGCCGGATGGCATTTCTGCGGGAAATGGCGGAGGCGACGAAAATGTCTCTCTATGAGACACTGGTCCGTTATATAGATAACGATATTTTTAAAGGTACCAGGGCCGGGCAGTTCATTGCCCTCATAGAACGTTTTTCGTCCGATTACTCCGGACGGCCTGTCTCGGAGGTCCTCTCTGCTGTCCTCGATGAGAGCGGCTATGAGACGGCTCTCAGGACGGAAGGAAGCCAGGAGAGGCTCGACAATCTGGCGGAGCTCAAGCAGTCGGTTTATATCTATGAGACGACCTGCGGAGAGGAGACGACCCTGGAGGACTATCTTCGGCATGCAGCCCTCTTTTCCAACAGCGATGCGGATGCCGGTACAGCCGATAAGGTGCGTCTTATGACCATCCATACCGCCAAGGGACTCGAGTTTCCTTATGTCTTTTTGTGCGGCATGAACGAAGGCATTTTCCCCTCGCGCAGGACTCGTACGCTGGAGGGAATGGAAGAGGAGAGGCGGCTGGCCTTTGTCGCTCTCACCCGCGCCCGGAAGGGACTCTACCTGAGCGAAGCCCAGGGACGCAATTTTGACGGCTCTCCCCGTTATCCCTCCCGTTTTGTGCTCGATATCGATCCCGCCCTTATCAGCTTTGTGCCGGACATGGATGAAGACCTCATCAGAGAGGCAAAAGCAAGTATCCGGCTGAGCAGCCGCGGGCTCAGGTCTGAAAATGACACGGACCTTCTGCAGGAGGGGGACCGGATCCGGCACCGCGTGTTCGGGCCCGGAACGATCCGGGGGGTGGACCGGGACAGATCCGCCTATATCATTCGATTTGATGATATGGATACCGACCGGAGGATCACCTTCCGGGCAAAAATCGAAAAAATGTAGTAAGGAAAAAACAGGGGAGACAAACAGGATTTCTTGCTTTTTTCTATACTCATGTTTACAATACTTGTTACAGAGTCAAAATGATGGGGGAATATCGGTACAGACCCTGCGTAAAGACAGGGTTAAATCGATTATCCGCATCAGACGGCTCTTACGGATTTAAGTGATTTGGCGGAAATCGACTTTCGGAAAATCGAAGCGCGGTTTTCGCGCGTTGTTGTGCACAGACTCTTTTTTTGACCTGCAGCGGTCTGCAGGCAGGCTCTGACGGCAGCAAAAAAACCTTTGTATTCTTTCGGCTGCAGAGTCGCTGATCAGGGGAGTGCGCATTGAGTGATAAGGACAGAATGGAAGCTTTGAATAGGAAGACTGCAGCAGGGCTGCCGGTATTGTGGATCGTGATCCCCTGTTATAATGAGCAGGAGGTTCTGCCGATCACGGCACCGATGTTCCTGGAAAAAATCATAGAGCTGGAACAGGAAGGACTCATTTCATCCGAGAGCAGGATCCTCTTTGTAAACGACGGGTCAAAGGATAAGACCTGGGAGATCATACAGTCCCTGTCAAAGGAAGATCCGCGTTTTCTCGGGATCGCGCAGAGCCGCAACCGCGGACATCAGAATGCCGTTCTGGCAGGCCTGATGGAGGCAAAGGAATACTGCGATATCACGATTTCTATTGACTGTGACGGCCAGGACGATATCAACGCCATGAATGAGATGGTCAGGCAGTATCACGAAGGATGTGAGATCGTATACGGCGTCCGTTCCCGCAGGGATACCGACACATGGTTCAAGCGGTTCACGGCTGAGAGCTTTTACAAGCTGATGAACAGCATGGGAACAGAGGTTGTGTATAATCATGCGGATTACCGGCTTGTGTCCGCAAAAGTACTGCGGGCCTTTGAGAGCTATCGCGAGGTGAACCTCTTCCTGCGCGGTATGTTCCCGCTGGTGGGCTTCAAGAGCACTTCTGTCTATTACGAACGCCACGAGAGAATGGCGGGAGAGAGCCATTATCCGCTTTCCAAAATGCTGGCGCTTGCCCTGGACGGTATTACCAGCATGAGCACCAAGCCGATCCGCCTGATCACAGGTTTTGGCTGTATCGTTGCCGTCATCAGCTTTATCGGCGTGATCTGGTCGATCGTCGCCCACTTCCTCGGGTCCACGGTCACAGGCTGGTCCAGTATGGTGTGTATTCTCTGCTTCCTCGGCGGTATCCAGCTGCTCGGGATCGGCATCATCGGAGAATATGTCGGAAAGACCTATATGGAAAGCAAGCAGCGCCCCAGATTCATCATCAGTGAAAAGACCTGGGAAGATCCTGACAATACAGACATACGCATCGGATAGATTGCTGCAAGTCACACCCTGATCAGGGTGTGACCGGAAACGTCACATGATAAACAGGTAAACACGAAAAAGGAAAAGAGAGGACGTAGTAATGATTCGTACTGCAGATTTTGATTTTTATGCACCTACAAAGGTGATTTTCGGAAAAGGCGCTGAGAGGAGACTCGGAGCACTGGTCAAAGAGCAGGGCTGCTCCAAGGTCCTGATCCACTATGGCGGCAAGAGTGCTGTCCGTTCCGGCCTGATCGACAGGGTCTGTGCATCTTTGGACGAGGCCGGGATCAGCCATGTCTCTCTGGGCGGCGTTGTTCCCAATCCCCATCTGGGCCTGGTCTATGAAGGGATCGAACTGGGCAAGAAGGAAGGCGTTGACTTTATCCTCGCTGTCGGCGGCGGCAGTGTCATCGATTCCGCCAAGGCCATCGGCTACGGAATCGCGGATCCCGAGCAGGGTGATGTGTGGGATTTTTATGTGAAAAAGAGAAAATCCACGGCATGCCTTCCCGTAGGTGTTGTTCTGACGATCGCGGCAGCAGGCTCCGAGATGAGCAACGACTCTGTCATCACGAATGAGAAGACCGGCATCAAGCGCGGACACGGAAATGATATCTCCCGCGCAAAATTTGCCATCATGAATCCTGAACTCACAATGACCCTGCCCGACTATCAGTCCATGAGCGGCTGCACGGACATCATGATGCACACCATGGAGCGGTATTTCACCAACAACGGCAACATGGAGCTGACCGACAGCATTGCGGAAGGCCTGCTTCGCACAGTCAAAAAATATACACGGATCATCCACGAAGAGCCCGATAACTACGAGGCACGTGCGGAAGTCATGTGGGCGGGAAGCCTTTCCCACAACGGCCTGACAGGCTGCGGCGCAAAAGAGCGTGACTTTGCCAGCCATATCCTTGAGCATGAGCTGGGCGGGATGTTTGATGTTACGCATGGCGCAGGCCTTGCGGCAATCTGGGGCACATGGGCACGTTATGTCTACAAAAACTGCCTGGACAGATTTGTGAAATTTGCTCTTAATGTAATGGAAGTGAAACCCGGCGCGACCGATGAAGAGACGGCTTTGAAGGGAATTGAAGCCATGGAGGATTTCTATCGCAGCATCGGCATGCCCACCAGCATCCATGAGCTGGGTGTGGATCCCACAGAGGAACAGATTAAGATCATGGCACACAATGCGATCATTGCCTCCGGCGGCAAGCGCGGCAGCGCCCGGGTACTCTATGAAGATGATTTTGTAGAGATCTACAAGGCAGCGCTGAACAGATAGTACTATCAAGGCGTATGAAAGTAGGTTTTTATGGCTCTG
>Ga0256404_1005620_pt1 | contig 21936 bp, 15 predicted proteins | sample RumenRJG_01DNA_FD_185990 | JGI IMG/M metagenome (GOLD analysis project Ga0256404, IMG submission 185990) | Bovine rumen microbial communities from Lethbridge, Alberta, Canada - RJG_01 | ecosystem: Host-associated > Mammals > Digestive system > Stomach > Rumen | place: Canada: Alberta | collected...
CGGTCACGCCGGTAATCAATGCTTTTTTCATCATAACACTCCAAGTGATAACTGCAGATATCGTTACATTGCTCCGTCGCGACGAAGCACAGCAGTAATGGTTTTCAACAGAATCCGCAGATCGAGTCCCAGATCCCAATGTTCGATATATTCCGTGTCCAGGCGGACAACTTCTTCAAAATCCGTAATCTTACTCCGCCCGCTGACCTGCCACAGCCCTGTTATTCCCGGTTTGAACGAAAGCCTTGCACGATGGTGGTATGCATATTTCTCCCACTCATCTACTGTTGGCGGTCTGGTTCCCACCAGACTCATGTTTCCGATCAGGACATTCCAGAACTGCGGGAACTCATCCAGAGAGTGTTCCCGTAGCCATTCCCCGATTCCGGTCTTTCTGGTTCCATCCGGCTTGACTTCATTTCCGATGATACGCGGGTCAAAATCCAGTTTGAACATCATGCCGTCTTCCACCCGGTTCTGGTCAAGGAACTCCTTTTTTCTCTCCTCGGCATCCAGGTACATCGTGCGAAGCTTAAAGATTTTAAAGTGCTTTCCATTCCGGCCGATCCTCTCCTGTCGGAAGAGCACCGGGCCGGGAGATTTCTTTCGAATGATCGGGCCGAAAATCAGTACAACCAGCAGGGCGGCCACACTGCCGATCAGTCCTCCTGTAAGATCCATCAGGCGTTTCAGGAACAGCTGCAGCGGGGATGCATAATTTGCCGCCACAGTAACCACATTGAATCCATTTACATTTTCAACGAAACTGCGGCCTCTGTGTCCTCCGAGCGGTACCCGGATGTGGATCGGAACCGCCATCTGCCGGCATGCATCCACCAGTGCAGCGACCGTTCCCTGCCCCAGTTTCTCTTCTATGTTTTCCTCTGATTCGGGTTTTTCGTCCTGCAGTGCGTCCAGGCCGGTCAGATCCGTATACAGAAAAACCTCATCCACCCACTCCCGGCAGATATACTGGGCCGCATCAGAGAGCCCTGCAACAACCGGCAGTCCGCAGACCGTCTCACCAGCCGCATCGCGATCTGTAAGGACCACGCCGGCAAATCCCGCCTCATCTTCTGAGCTGGCTCGAGACAGAACCGTTTCCACATCCTGCTCAGCACAGACAAGAATCATGCTGCGTTTTTCTCTTTGACCGCTGTAAAGCCGTACCACCCTCTTCCATAGGAGCCGGGTGGAGTAAGACAGCACCAGATGAAACAGCGTCGTCAGAGAAAGAATCACACGGCTGTAAGTGTCAGACCATTTCAGCACAAACAGAAGCAGAATCTCGACGCCAAAGACCACAAGCACCTGTTTGATGGTCTGACTGAACTCGATGAAATAGCCGCGATGCATGACATGATGCATCGTATTTAACAGTACCGCCACAAAGATATCAATCAGCACCAGCAGGATCAGAATATTGCGGTACAGGTCATCCGCAAGCAGGTCGAACAGCTTATGGTATGTGAAGTAGTAGTACCCATAATACGCCAGGAAAAGAGACAGCACAAGACACACCACATCCAGAAGGATGAAGTCCAGGTGCTTGGTCCAGTTTTCACTGTTGCGTTTATACATGCCTCTGTCCTTTACTCCTGCCGTTTCAGTATTCTGTGTTGCCCTGACAGGCCTCTTCCTGTTTCAGGTACTCTCGCTTATTCAAAGCACCGGTGAATCAGCTCAATCACACCGCTCTGCTGCTCTGCCGTCATTTTGTTGTCGCTCGGCAGGCACAGCCCGCGGTTGAAAATATCTTCTCCCACATCCCGGAAGCCGGTCTCCCTGATATATGCGTTACTTCTAGCACGTCCGTTTCCGTTCCGGGTGACAAAAGCATTCATCCTGTAAATCGGCTGAAGATGCATCGGCTTCCAGATCGGCCGCCCTTCTGCATTGTTTCGACTCAGCATTTCCAGGATCTCCGTCGGGCAGCTTCTTCCCGGCTCACTGACATAGAGTGCGTCCTTATCTCCCCGCACCTGGCGGCACATTGCCTCCGGCCGGATCAGCATGCAGCTGAGCCAGAAATTCGGTTCGGAACACACCTCATCATATGGGTTCATATCCACCGGGAGATCAGCCAGGCCCTCCCGGTATCTCTCATATACCGCTTTCTTCTGGGCGATGTGTTCTTCCAGATAAGGGAACTGCCCCCGGATGATCCCCGCGATGATATTGCTCATACGGTAGTTATAGCCCATCTCTTCATGCTGATACCATGCGGCGTCCTCTCTGCTTTGCGTTGACCATTTCCGGATCTTATTCGCGTCCTCCTGGCTGTCGCAAAGCAGGATTCCTCCTGCGCTGCCGGTGATGATCTTGTTGCCGTTAAAGGACAGGACTCCGACAGCTCCGAAGTTGCCGGTCTGAATTCCTCGATAGGTTGCCCCAAAGGATTCCGCCGCATCTTCAACGATCAGCGCTCCATGCGCATCCGCGATTTCTCTGATCTCCTTTATCTTTCCGGGAGTTCCGTAGAGATGCGCGATGACAATCAGTCTGACCTCCGGATAGAGTTCAAATGCCCGTTCCAGCGCGGCAGGATCCATGTTCCAGGTCTCATATTCCGTGTCGATGAAGACGGCCTCACCGCCCTCATAAGCCACAGGATTCACCGTTGCATCAAAGGTCATGTCACTGCAGAAAACCTTTTTTCCTTCCAGCACGCCATGTCCCACTTTGGGCTGACCGTATAGTTTCTCGCCAGCCAGCTTTACCGCAAGGTGCAGCGATGCGGTACCGGTCGCAAGTCCGACCGCATTCCGGCGTCCGATCTTCTCCGCCGCCAGGCGCTCCACCTCGTTGATGTTTTCTCCGACCGTACTGACCCAGTTCGTGCGGATGGCTTCATCGACCCATTTCTGCTCCTCTCCGTGCATGGTCGGCGTGGAGAGCCAGACTTTTTTCTGAAACGGCATGATTGCCACTGTAATGGTTCCTCCTTAAAGCTGTTCCCTGCGAGCACCGGTCATGCTGCACCGGTGCCCGTTTCTCCGGGAACGGAAACAATTGTAAAATCTTCCGTGATGATGGATTTCGGATCGAACAGCTCGCCGGTGTCCTCACGGATCCAGACGCTGCCTTGCTCCACACCCAGTTCCTCCGGAATCGGAATGTCTTCACATACCGTCCCCGGCGGCGTGCAGTAATAGCGATAGTCCCAGATACTCTTCGCCGTCACGGTTTTATATTCCACACCGTCAATCCAGGCAGAGTCCAGGAACGCGATTCTTTCTTCCATAAAATCGTGAAAATGCCGGACTGCTTCCTCCGGGTCCGAAAGTTTCCAGCGGATGGCATTCATCTGCATCGCTGGCTGGAGAAAAGCTGCTTCTGCCTCGAGGTCAACGTCCACCAGATGATGCATTCTGGCCGACAGCTCCTCCCGATACAGTTCCACTACACGCTCACGGAATGTGTCCTTTTTCATCAGGGTTCCGTACCAGGGGGTATGTTCCCCTTCATTTTTCCACATTCTCTGCATCAGGAAGCATCTTGGATTCTGCTTAGCCATAAACCAGCCATCGGCACAGTTGTCATAATCCCAGCAGGGGCCTGCCATGATTCTCTGGTCTTTTCCCTCTCTCTGATCCCGGAAAAAATACTGGCTGTGGCATCCTCCGTCATAATTTTCAAAGATTTCGTCAATCAGATATCTTCTGGTCCAGGATTCCAGATCGATATATTGCAGGGCTTCCTGCCCTTTTGATTCGTCCAGGAGGGTATCCTGAAACTCATAAACATAGTTCATCAGCCGGTCCCGCTCCTGTTCCGTACAGGACTTCGGTGATTTAATTCCGACTGCTGTTCCCCAGTCCAGTACAAACGGCAGCAGCATCCGCTCCGATCGTCCGAGCGCATCCACTTCAAAGAGGATGACTTCCGGATCCGTTTCCAGTCGGTTCTCCGCGATCTCGACCTTTTCCGTCATCAGGTACAGTCCGACATATGTTCCGTTCAGGAAAACCTCCGTAAATTCACAGTTCGGTGCGAAGCCGCTGTAAGTTCCAATCTCCCGTGCGAAATCATAGACCAGCTTGTTTCTGAGATGAGATTCGTCGATCACATTGGCAAGCAGAACCCACTTTTTACCGCTTCCCATACCGAGCAGGTCCGCCGGACGGTTCAGTTTCAGATTATAGGATTTCTTGTCAAAAAACCAGGTTCCGCTTCCGCGGCCGCAGATTTCGTCCAGGTCTCCATCATAATTGGTTTGTCCCTCGGCGTCAACCAGACTGAGCCGTGCGTATTCCCACACGTTTCTCTGTGTATGGATCGTCTCTTCTGTGCCGCTTACGGTGTGGATAAACATGGCCGGCAGATTCCCGGAGCGGATGAAACGAAGTGACAGTGGATTCTGATCCTGGATGCTCATCTGATAGTCTGTATCCAGCTCAAAGCAGCCGCAATCCATTCCATCAAAGAGCATAACACCCCCAATGGACGCATTGGTCCCATTCTTCAGGGCAATGTTCACATTCTTTAATTCCACGTATGACGGAAGAAAAACAAAGGCGTGTTCCTTATCTTCTGACCACCAGGATATTGTTTCTTCCCTTTCCCCTGCGGGAACGAGGAACGCAACGTCAGCCTGCCGGTCATGTGCTTCCTGTTCCCTCTGTGTCTCCGCAGAAAGGCACAGCGTAACTGCCAGGATCAGCAGCAGGGTCATGACCGCGCATGGCAAATACTTTCTCAAATCAATTCCCCCACCTGCGAGCAGTTCCCACTTTTACCACAGCCTCTTCGTTCTTACTGCATAACCAGCTTTTTGAGAACGGGAATCCGGTTCATCAGAAGCGTGACGAGATAGCTGGCCGCCAGTACAACCAGGCAGGTCGCAAGTCTCTCTCCAAATGAGAACACTTCAAAGTACCTGTCAATGATCCAGATAAAAACCTTATGGATCACAAAAATCCCGAACGTGTTTTGCCCAATCCCCATCAGGAGCTTCGAAAGCAGTTTTCCGCTCGCCTGATAAGGCAGCGCCAGAGCAAACATGCTGATGATGAACGCCGCGGTAAAAACAGACTCATAATTGAAGGAAGGATCATACATACTTCCCTGCTTTGCACTCATATAATAGGCAAACGCATAGGAAACAATCCATGCAGCCAGCCCGGTAAATATCATCAGTTTTCTCTTTTGCAGAAAACGGTCAAGATCATGGCTGATCATGCCACCCAGGCAGAAGTAGAACAGGAACCAGCCTCCGATCTCGGTGCGGAAGCGTTTGCATAATCCGATAAACTGATCCAGCACCTCAGTATCCATATCAAAATGAATTGCATTCCGGATCAGTTCCAGGCAGCTAACGCCGGCAACCAGAATGCTCAATGCGATAAAGAAGAAACGGAAACTGCGGAAATCCTCCTGATACGCCCGCCAAAGCAGCGGATAAACCAGATAGACGCTGATCAGACCTTCCATGAACCAGAGGACTCCGGCGTAATTACCGGTTCCGTCACCGGTCTCAAAAACCCAGATCAAAAATTGCTTCAGCGTCAGGCCCTCTCCGGCGATGACTCTGGCCAGAACGACCAGAATAGCCGCCCAGATGAAAAACAGCAGAATCATCGTCAGCGTTTTCCGGATGTGAGCCTTCAGATCAAAGGTCCGTTTTTTCAGCATCAGGAAGCCATTGATCGCGACAAAATATGGGACCGGCTGCATGATAATGCGCAGAGCAAACTGAACCTTGCGGAAAAGACTTCCCTCCACGCCATTCATATAAAAGTGCAGCAGCGGCACATGAAGGGCAATCACCATCAGGATTGCAATACACTTCAGCAAGTCAATGCCATCGTAGCGTTTTTTGGTCACTGTTATTTCCTCATGTTCTCACATATTTTGCCATTTCTTCCCGCCAGAATCGCCCAGGGCAGATATGGCAGGAGCGGGTACTGATATCTGCAGTAATACCCGTTGCATGGAGACGCGAAGCAAACCAGCATCACAATGAACAGCGGTACTGCCAGCATCAGATGATCGTTCTTTCTTGAATAGATCAGCCAGAAAGCCCAGATGAGCAGGAACCACGTCGTCATGCCCGGCATGTTGATCAGCCGGAACGGATAGGTTTCAAAGATTCGCTCCCGGACCGTCTCCAGCCCGTGTCGATAGCGGTCAAGCCCCTCCGGATAATGGAAGTCCGATCCGATTTTCTCATTTACGCGGGCAAAGCATGTCTCGCTCCAGTCATAGGAACACTGCATAAAAATACAGCCCGGATAGACATATTCGAAATAATTGTTGATAAACGCATTGAGATAGGTCGCCGGATATTTCAGCCCCATCTCCGCCCAGAGATGCAGATAGCGGTTTAACGTCTCACCATCTACCTGTTCCGGGAAGCGGAATTTGATATAATCCACCAGCGACGGATCATAGGTTGCGCCCATCTCCTCAATGGAGTCAAAATAAAACATATCCAGGATCTCGTCCTTTTCCTCCTCTGTCAGGCTGTCACCCAGATACTTTGCGCACCGGGCCGTCTGCTGCAGAGGAATGCTGAGCATCTCCTTGATGCTGCCCTTTTCGATTCCTGCCGCAGGATAAATCACCTGATTGAAAACGAGATGAAGCCCCAGCACGGTAATCAGGAAGGCCGGCATGCCTTTCCTCAGTTTCCGGTTGAACAGAAGATAGATCAGGAAGGAGAGCATCAGCACATAGAAGCCGTCTTTACGAAAAACCAGAATTCCGGCAGAGGATATCGCCAGCTGAATGGTATTCTTTCCTGTCCAGCCCTCCTTCAGAAGGCAAAAGGCCGCAATCCCGAAAAGCAGCAGACAGGCCGCATACCAGACATCTTTTGTTATCACAAACATGCAGTTGGAAATACGTGGGCTGACCACATAATACGCTTCCAACGCCACTGCCCACTTCCATGAGCAGCCTGCTTTTCTGATCAGGACCTGAACACTGCAGGCCATCACGGCAAGGGAAACCAGTGTCTGCATCATTGCGAAGGCAAATGCCCCCGCGTTCCAGGAATTCAGCAGCGTTTTTCCTGCTCTCAGGACACCGCACAGGAAGATCGTATATGGTACCGGATGATGGGTCGTAAGCGGTACAATACCGAAGCCCTGCGGAATAATGGTCTGGCAGTCGCCCATAAACAGAGCCGGCCAGGAAGCGATCATATACGGAAGATATCCGAGCAACAGGGTAAGGAAAGCAGTCCAAAACGGTCGCCTGACCAACAGTTTCCCGTAGCCGTGAATCTCTCGGTCAGGGCTTTCGTTCGAATGAATCCTGTGCTCTGAGAGGAGGCTGAAGAGGCCCTGCAGTCCTGCATGGAAAACCAGCACATATCCGCAAAAGGCTCCTGTCGCTTTCAGCAGATCCGTTTTTGAAGCATACAGGCGTTCCGGGGTCGAGTCCATCGCAAAACAGAAACCGATCACCGAGAATGCGGCAAAGAGCAGTGCCGGGATCAGACAGCAGATCGTCCTGCGCCGGTCTCTTTCCGAAGCTGTTTTTCCAAAGCTCCAGGAACTGATAGCTGCCGACAGAAAAGCACTCCCGATTGTTGCGGCAGTGCTGCTGCCCTTAAACCAGGATATCGCCATTGCAGCTGCAGCCCCCAGCAGCCCGCCGGCTATGCAGCTGCCGGGATGACGGCGTATGAAGGATAAAGTTTGATTGCTTTGAATGCTCATTTTACCAGCTCATCAGAAAAAGATCAAATAACAGTTTTACCATCAGCATCGCTGCTCTCAGCATTGCTCCGTGTTGTCAGCTGTTCGCTGATGCAAATGTCCATTCCTGCGCTGCGTTTCCATCCTCCGGCGGCCGGAGAACCGGTTTCCCATTTTCCAGTGTCAGGGCTCCATTTTCAGTAATCAGAGCAATGCCGGTGCTTCGTCCCGTCACCTCAAACCTGCATTCGTTTTCCGCTTCCGGCTCAACGGTGATCAGGCTTCCGTCCGAAGACCAGCCCAAAGCCAGATTGTTCTCCGCACAGAGGAGAACCTTCTTCCCGTCATCTCTGTTGTAGACTGCCCAGGTCTGGAGCGTGTTTCCCGTACTGACCTGCCCGTCTTCAACCACCAGTCCGACGTTTTCTTCTCCGGTCTTTTCAACGGTAACATACTGCGGATTCAGATCATAGAAATAGATTGTCGCCCCTGTGCAGGGATATCGCTCTCTCAGAAAGCGCAGCGTACAGGGGATGTTTTCATACGCAAATATCTTTCGGCTGTAGCTTCCCGCTCCCTCGACGCGATAGATTTCTTCAAAGGAATCAGGAATGGCGCGGTAGATCTCTGCTTCGTCCGGATACTGCTCACTTTCTTCCAGAAACCGCCCGCTGTAGGCGCCGCTGGTGATAAAGTATCGCTTGGTCGCATACGGCTCGTTTACACAGGCTTTACCGTCTGTCATGTGAAATGCATAATATCGGTATCCCGCCGCACCGTTCGGTGACAGAGGCGTATAGCCCTCAAACAGCGAGTTTGCCGTATTCACCCCGTTTTCCAGACAGTAGCGGAGCGCAACGCTTCGTGTGTCCTCCACAAGCTTGTTTTTTGTCTGTCCCATGGCAGAGAGGAGCAGATTGAACCCCAGTACACCGGTAAAAAGCAAACATGCGGCCGACACAAGCTTCTTCATCAATGGCGCCCAGCCGGTCTTTCGAATCCAATGCAACAGAGCGGAGAAGCCGATCGCTGTCAGCAGATCGTAGAACACGTAGATCGGGATCCCCCACTGGATCCAATGCAGTGACAGCACACTGATGCAAATCAGATAGAGCGGCGCGATCAGCATCACGGCTGTACGTTCTGAACGGTTCCGCAGAATCCAGATGAGTCCTGCCGCCGCTCCCAGCAGGGAGAACGGCTCCAGATCCCGGATCATCGCATTCAGATAAAAGCGGAGATTCCCGGACCAACCGAGTCCGTCCGCCCCGAGATGATTCGGTCTTGCCTCGAATACAAGCGTATCATAGACCGAGCGGAAATCCGTAAACAGGTTCGGAGCGATCATGAATAATGTAAGCAGCAGCAAACCAACGCTCAGGATCCCGTAGAGGACGATCTTTCCATACGTCTTTTCCCTGATACAGCGATAGATCACCATTGCCGCAATTGCCAGGCAGAGAATCCCGGCCGGATATTTGATGCTGATCCCGATCCCGGTAACAACCACGGACAGCCACAGCCACCTGGTTTTTCCGCTCTCCAGGTACATCTGCGCCAGCAGGGCAAGCAGCAGCACGAAGAACGTGAGCACAATATCCGGTGTCGCATAGGCGGAGTGTTCCACCAGAATCGGTGAAAACGCAAAAACGAAAGCAGTGATCAGCCGGGTGGCCCAGCGGTTCACGTTCTTTCCCATCCGTCCGGCCAGGATCGCTGCCAGCGGGATCATCGCGGTTCCGAACAGTGCGGTAAAGCCTCTCGCAATCACGTAGAAAGCCATGTAATGACTCTCAAAGGCCTCATAGGCGGGGACCCCGAACAGGATGCGAGACGCCACGGCAAACAGCGCAGCATTGCATTTGATTTCGAACTGATCCGGGCGGTTGTAGACAAAGGCCAGCCACGAGTGTCGGCGAAGCATATCAATTGCATTGTCCACAATTGTAAACTCGTCCGGATGCAGCGCCATCGGATACCCCCAGAAGCAGGAAGCGAGACGAAGCCCCATTCCGCCCACTGTGATCAGAATGAGGATCCAGATGGATATTCTTTTTTTCCTGCTGTGTCCTGTCATTCGCTGCTGTGTCTCCCGACTTATCATTGCCGCTTCGCCATACTGTTGGCCCGGATCAGTTCCAGTTCAAAGTCCTGGCGGTTCTTGCGGTTGATGGTTTCCAGAACCAGGCCTGAGAAAAAGGCCTGAATCGCCGCAATCATGACAAACCCGCTTACGATGAGGGTCGGGAACCTGGGTACCAGCCCCGTGCGGAAATACTCTGTGAAGACCGGCAGAAACATCACCAGCGACAGGATCGCCAGCACAAGCGCGATGATTCCGAAAAACACCATGGGCTTATAGGTACGAAACAGTTTCCAGATCGTATGCAGGACCTTCATTCCGTCCGAATAGGTGTTAAGCTTGGAAACGCTGTTTTCCGGGCGGTCCCTGTATTCGATCACCACGTTCTCAACCGCGAGGTTCTTGTCAATCGCGTGAATGCTCATTTCTGTTTCGATCTCAAAGCCTCTGGATAAAACCGGAAACGTCTTGACAAACTGATAACTGAATGCCCGGTATCCTGTCATGATATCCTGTATACTGCTCTGAAACAGGGAATTGATGCTCTTCCTCACCAGAAGATTTCCAAGATTATGGAACGGGCGCTTGTTCTCTTCAAAATACGTGGATGAAAGTCTGTCTCCTACCACCATATCACATTGGCGTTTCAGAACCGCTTCAATCATCTTCGGCGCGCCGTCGGCGGGATAGGTGTCATCCCCGTCGACCATCAGGTAACATTCCGCATCAATCTCGCGGAACATTCTCCGGATCACATTTCCTTTTCCCTGTCGATACTCATGACGGACCGTAGCTCCTGCCCTTGCCGCAATTTCAGCAGTTCCATCCGTAGAGTTGTTGTCATAGACATAGACCCGGCTGTTTTCAGGGAGAACCGCCAAAAAGTCCCGTACAACCTTTTCGATTGTCTGTGCCTCATTGTAGCATGGGATTAAAACCGCTACTTTGTCCATAGAATCCCCCTGATTATATCTTCCGCCTCTCCAGCAGACAATGCGGCAGTGCAGCAGTATGCAGAGCAGCCAGCGGCCAGATCACAGCCGTATATCGGATCTCCGGAATGCCGAAGGATGTCAGCATCGCCAGCAGAATGTTCATTGCCGAAAGGCTGATCTGAAGTTTTCTTTTCTGTCTGTTTTCTTCCCGCAAAATCATCAGGACAGCTCCCCCGGCCGCCAGCAGCGTAAGATATCCGTAGCTTTTGAGGAAGAGAACGCCGAACCGTCGTACGGTTTTCCGGAGATATTCTCCCGGATGCTTCCGGACAAATGCTCTTGCCATATTCCCCAGCAGTCTGCTCTTCTCCGCCATCGTCATGTCCTCATCGTAGTAGATCGCATCCCTGGTCTCATCGAGGTAACTCTCACCCTCCTCGATTGTCACCGGGGCTTCTGCGCAGGCTGTGATATAGAGATCCGTGCCGGAGTAACTCTCCAGAAGAATCAGCTCTCCGGTTTCCCGATAGTTGACCGCCAGGTTCAGGCCCAGCGCCAGGATCGGCAGCAGCACAGCTGCAACGGCGCTGAGGACTTGTCTCTTCTGCAGGGCGGAAAGGAGGGTGTATCCGAGAACAGTCAGATAAACCGGGGACAGCGCCGGCCTTGTCAGCAGGAGGAGCAGTCCCGCCAGATTCAGCCAAAGGAGCTTCTTCCGGCTCTTTGAGCAAACAATCAGCCATAGTATCGTGCACAGAAGGAACAGATAATAGTGCTCCACCATGATATTGCCGAGAAGAAGTCTGCATCTCATATATCCCAGCAGATAGAACATCGGACTCAGCCCGTATCGGCCAAAAAGCGCCCGTTCTGATTCCGCCAGCAGCAGGCAGCCTCCACCAAAGAGGAGCGCCTGAAAGCCGATGATCATCGATTCCGTAAACCTCAGTAACCTGAGAAACAGAAGTACCAGCGGGAGCCCCGGCGGTACGACGAATCCGGGAAACCAGCGGATGTACTGGATGAAATGCCCCGTCATGAGGAAATTATCCGCCACGCTCAGATACAGTCTTCCGTCGGCCGTCAGGTTTCCGATTTTTCCCATACGGAAGTATTCGTACAGCAGGAGCAGCGCTGTCGGGGCCGCCAGAATGGCCAGCCGTACGATCGTCATTTGCTTATGTCGTCCAACAGCTCTCATTTTGCCCTGTCACTTCTCTCTTTTACTCTTCCGCGGGCTCCACCACAATGATTCGAATGACATCGTAATAATCCGCCATCACACCATTCGGCCAGTCAGCATCCGGAATCAGATCCTGATTCCCATATTGTGCGGAATACTTGGTTTTGCAGGGATAAGGCGTTAAGACCACTTTTTTATCTCCCGCTGCCGCTGCCGTAAAGGCCGCTTCTCTCTCAGCTGCCGCCCGATGGACTCGCTCAATATCCGCTCCTCCGATCAGGAAGCAGAGCGCAAAACAGGCCGTGACGAGGCTGATTACTGCAACTTTCAGGTGTCTGCGCGCATTGTTCCAATGGGGTTCTGCGAGGTAAACTGCTGCCAGAATCAGCAGCGTCACCGGAGCACAGAAGCCGCGAACCGGAAAATACTCTCCAAAAAGGAAGAGTGCAAAACCGGAGATCCCACTGAATGCAAAAATCAGCGACAGCAGGATTCGCTCCTGATCCCCTCGCCGTATCAGAGAGATTGTCAGCGCCGTGCAGAAAACCGTCAGCGTCAGGAAAAATCCTCCCGGTGCGGAAGAAATCATTCCGCAGATTCCTCTGTATGCGTATCCGCGGAGAGCAAACACCAGAAACGCCGTCCCGCTCAGGATTACCCCTGCCGCAGACAGGGCCAGAAGCGCCGCCCTCTTTCCGCTCTTTTTCCCAATGAAAAGAAGAAGCAGCAGTACCAGCAGCAGGCCGGCCACAAAGACCGGAATCGCCTTATTCGGCAGGGCTGACAGGATACGGGTCAGAACCCCCTGTTCTGTCGGATCACCGGCATCATGAAGGCGCTGAAAAAGCTTTGCGGAAGGCGCCAGCATCAGGAAAAGGTACCCGAAGCCCCCGCTGAGCAGCAGTACAGCCTCCCCCCATGGGAACCGGCTTGTACGGATCCAGTTCCTGACAAGAAGCAGAAACAGAACCATCAGCATGGCAAAGGAAATATGCTCCGACCAGGCCCCTGCCGCAAAAGTCGGAAGCAGAAGCAGCAGGATGCTGCGCATACGGTTTTCCCGCTGCTGTTCCAGATGAAGCACGCTCCGGATGATAAACCAGGAAAAAACGATGCTCCAAAAGTAATTGCAGGCTCCGGCTGTCCAGAAGAAAATCTGACCGAATGCCGGCATACAGATCCAAAGCAGCATCCAGACCACTGCAGTCATCCCTGCGGGCTGTCTGCTTCCCTTCTCTCGCAGAAATGACACCGTGGTCCAGGAAAAGAGAACCGCTGCTGCTCCGTTCAGCGCCGCAAAAACCCATCGGGGATACATCAGAACCAGGCTCAGCCAGCCGTGTGAAAACACTCTGGGATTCAGGAGTTTCCTGTGCCAGGCCATGGAGATCCAGATCTCCCGCAGACTGCCGATGCGTGTGCTGGTCGAGTAGCCGAAGGCATAATTATAGTCATCCGCAATCAGCGGCGTCCAAAGGCTGAATAAAAACGCAACGACGAAGACAGCCGCGAACAGAGTGACACAGCCGATATTGAGTTTTCTCTGTCTCTCCGCTTGCATCGCTCAGCGCTTCCAAAGCTTTCGAAGAAGCCCGTTCCCCCTGTCTTTTCTCTCCCCTGTTATGTCCGGCTGCTCATTTACACCGGCGAACTTCAAAACCGCAACCTGTGGTTCCATTCCCGGCGTAATTTCGATCGTATCGCTGTCATAATAGTGAAACAGGGCATCGGACTCAAAATAATACTTGAAGTCTTCTATGTTCTCAAGGCGGTGTCCGCCGCGGTTTCCATCCCGATAATGCATGGGGATGATCACATTCGGCATCACTTCATCCGTCGCCCGCTTCGCTTCCTGGGCCGGCAGCGCAGTACACGATCCGGCACAGATCATCATGACGTCAGCGCCAAAGAGTTTGGTGATTTCGCCTCCGGACAGCTGCGTCCCCAGATCTCCCATATGAACAATCTTCATACCGTCCGCCTTCAGGATGTGGATCAGGCAGAAGCCTCTCCAGTTTCCCATCTTGAAGTCATGCGGAACCCGGATTGTTTCGATCTCGAAGGGACATTCCGTCTCCGGTCTCCCGGAGAGGATCACCCCCTCCCGATAGTTGTGTCCGAAATGCTCATGGCTGACCAGAACCCGGTCTGCCCTGACCCTAAGTTTCGGATAGCCGTTGATATAATCGCTGTTATAGGGATCAATGACGATGCTGTAGCCCTGATGAGTAATGCGGAAGCTCGCATGTCCCAGCCATTGTATGGTCATTGGCAACTCCTTTGATTCGCTGCCCTCCGGTTATTGCTGTTTCCAGGGCGCGATATAGGCGCTGAAGCCTTCGTGCTGTTCCTTCCGGTACCCCTCTGCGGTCAGCATCTCCAGCATATTGTCGATCTTTCCCTCTCCAGGGATCTTAAGCTCCGCATTTTCGTGCTCCGCCAGGATGATGTAATCAGATGGATGCTGATCCAGTTCCGCCAGAAACTCCTGATACAGTTCATCGCTGACCTGGATCGGCGGCCACTGGAAGAAGAAACGGTTTTGTGTCGCTCTGTCCGCAGCCAGATAGGGCCAGGCGTAATTTCCGATGATCAGAACATCATCCTGTTCTTCGGTCTGCTCTGTCAGATAAGCAACCACACCGTCGTTGTATCTCGGCCGAAGATTGCTCACCGCCCGGTGTGCAACCGCTGCAGTTGCGAGCAGCAGACAGCAGAGTACGATCACCGGCGTATTTTTCTCCCGGTTCACCCTTCGGTAAAGCAGGCCCTGCAGCGCATCGAACAGTCCGGCGGCCGGGAGGATCAGGGCCGGGAGAAGAATGAGCAGGTAATACAGCGAATCCCGCCCGCTGAGCTGCATGAGGACCAGGGACACAACGAAGAACCACAGGTTGAGCCACTGGAGCCTGTTCTTGCGTTCATACACAAGGCTGACCGCCATCGCCAGGATGCCCGGCCATATTCTCATCAGATTGTTTCTGGTCAGCTGCAGATAGCCTGCCGGTCCCGGCGCCATATTCTCGGAGTATGTGAGGTTAAACACAATATAGTAGTGCCACATCTCCTTCAGACAGCCCTTCCATGCCGCCCAGATCAGCACCGGGAGAAGTGCGGCCATCATTCCAAGCAGGAAGAGGAGAATGCATGTCCAGATTTCCCTGTAACGTTTCTCCCGGATGAGCCGGATCATAACCAGCGGGACAAACGCGACCCATACCGTGACCAGATTGGCCTGCTGCAGCAGAACCGCCATACAGGAAAACCCAAGCAGAAATAGTTGCCCTTTCGTGTAGTTTCCGGTACGAAAGAACGAGAAGAAGATGTACGCCGAGAGCGTAATCCAGAGCAGCGCGTGCTCTTCGGTGTAGTTTCCGCCCTGGTACAGCTTAAAGGCACAGACAAGCAGAACCAGGATGCTTGCCAGGTAAGCATTTCTGCGGTCTTCCGTGGCAAACCCGGCGATCTTCAGCATCAGAAGCGTCAGCAGGAAAAAGCTGATCATCTCCAGAATCCATACACCGCCCGCGATCGACCCCGGCCAGATCGCATATCCGAGATACTGGATGAAATACAGTGCCGGACCCTTGTGGTCAAACAGATCAATATAGGGGGTCTTCCCCAGGTGCATCTGCTTCCCGATGTACAGAAACACGGAAGAATCCGTCTGTGTCGGCATGGTCGTCCAGGGATACTGCCGCAGCAGCGTTCCGACCGCAAGCGTAATGCAGCCGCAGACCAGGAGATCCAGGGCACGATCCGGTACTTTGATTCTCCCTGCCGGAATCAGCATCCAGAGAAGCTGCATCCCACAAAGCAGCAGCAGCGGTGCCAGCAGCAGAATGTCTCTTCCGTAAAATACTTCCACTCGCTTAAGTCCTCCTCAGATGTGCTCCCGGTTACAGCGCTCTGTTGATATCCCGGAAGTCGGAGAGCGCCTGCCGCCCGATCTTGAAGATTTTCTTCATGTTGATTGAGTTCACACCGCCCTGCCGCGGCCGGAAGGTAATCGGGATATACTTGATCGCACAGCCTTTCTTGGTGTAAACCACCGTCAGCAGCACATTGGAAAGATTAAAGTCCTTCGGGATCAGGTCGATATAACGGCGCAGGGTCTCCGCTTTCATAAGCCGGTACGGTGTGTTTGCATCGGTCACCGTCACTCCGAAGCAGACCTTGATCACCGCCTTCAGCGTCTTGGTCACAAACACCCGCGAGCCGCCGTCCTGACGGCCTCTGCGCCAGCCGATCACCAGATCATAGTTTTCTCTCTCTTCCCAGAAGGGTTCGAATTCCTCCGGCAACGTCTGTCCGTCGGAGTCAGTCTGAAAGATATAATCCGCGTCATGGTTCAGCGCATAGTGATACCCATACAGAACCGTAGCGCCGTGCCCGCCGTTCGGCTTTGTCAGCGGGAGCAGCAGCGGCTTTTCCTCTGCGCAGCTTTTCAGAATGTCATAAGTGCTGTCCTTGCTCCCGTCATCGATGATAACCAGCCGAGATTCTCCCCCGCCGTTGTGTTTTTCCACAACAGGATACCAGTCCTCCACGACCTGACGGATATTCTCTTCCTCGTTATATGCGGGGATCACAATAAACAGCTTATCCATATTTCCTCCTGTTATTTGAGCGATGATCCGATGTATAGTTCAAAATCATCATATTCTTCTCGCTGATATCCTGCATCGGCTTCCAGATAATGTCTGAGCCCGCCGAGTGCGTCGTCCATCCGGTCTCTGTCCTCCGGGGTTCCGGGCAGCGCGATCCAGTCTGATGGTTTCTGCCGAAGTTCCTCATAAAATTCGTCTCTGAGACCGTCGCTGATTTCCACAGGCGGCAGCTGATAGAAAAAGCGGTTTTCCGTCTTCCGATCAGCCATCAGATAATACCAGGAACTGTTTCCGATGATCAGCACATCATCTTCTGCATCCGTGTTTTCTTTCAGATAGGCCGTCAGGTGGTCGTCCTCTGCAGAATAGGAGAACACCAGGCGGTACGAAACCGCGCCTGCCACGAGCAGGGCACACGTCGCAAGCAGGACTGCCGGATTCACAGTTCCGCTCCCGTTTCTGTTTCGAAACAGCCTCGAGGCCAGGTCAAAGCAGCAGGCAAACGGCAGTACAACAGCCGGGAGCATGACGATCGCGTAATGAAAGTAGAGTCTGCCGCTCATCGACGCCGAAACAACAGAGACTGTATAAAACAGCAGATTGTACCAAAGCAGCTTCCTGCGCGGCATCAGGATCAGGCTGATCAGCAGCGCCGCTGCAGCCGGCCACAGGACTTTCACAAAGAGCAGAATCAGGATGACCCGTTCTCTCATTCCCACCGCCACGCTGCCCGTATAGCGAAAGTTGAAGAGGATGTAGTCCTCCCACAGTTCCCGGAGGAATCCCGCCTCCGCCGCCCAGATCACGAACGGAAGTGTCATCAGAATCGCTCCGCCCAGAAACAGGAGGGTGCATCTTCCAAGATCCGAAAAACGTTTTTCCTTCAGCAGGAGTACCAGGATGATCGGGATGTAACAGGCCCATACCGCGATCATATTCGCCCGAAGCAGGAGCACGGCCGCAAAACCCGCTCCCAGCAGGAGAATATCCCGCGGCCGGTATGTCCCGTTCTCAAAGAAGCTGCAGCAGATCAATGCGGCACAGGCAATCCACGGCAGCGCAAACTCCTCTGTAAAGTTTCCGCCCTGCCATACCATCCAGCCGCAGGCGCCGAGCACCGCGAGAACAGTGAGATAGGCTTCCGTTCTGTTTTCTGTCACAAGCCCTGCCAGCTTCAGGATATACCGGGCGGACGCCGCCATGCTCAGCAGTTCCAGCATCCATACCCCGGTATAGCTGCCCGGCGTCAGTCCGATCCCGATCCGCTGAATCAGATAAAGAAGCGGTCCCTTATGATCAAACAGATCCCGATACGGCAGCTTTCCTTCTGCCATCCTCTTCCCGATATACAGGAACGCGGAGGAATCCTGAATCGGAGGGCGGGCATTCCCCGGATAGAGTCGCAGCAGACTTGCTGCCGCAAACGCCGTGCAGAGGCAGAACAGGCAGTCCATAAACCGCCGGCTCGGGTTTTTGTCTTCTCCCGCATGCTTTTCGGGAATACGAAGCCACAGAAACTGCAAAACAAACAGTGCGACAAACATCATCCCGAAAAACAGATTGCTGCCGTATAGATTCACCTGCTTCTGTCCTCCGTTTTCGCACCAATTTCGACGGTTATTCCGGTTTTTTCTTCTGCCGGAAAGTCGACCGCTTACCCGATTCGCTGAAAGTGAATTCCCGTCACTTCTATGGTCTGCCCCTCTGTCGGGAAGACCGGGAACTGGAGATAGCGGATGCCGGATGTCTCAAAAACCAGCTCTGCAGAGCATGTTCCATCAACATTCAGGTCCTTCGACTCCACGTTTTTTTCCGCCAGACTCTGACCTTCCAGCGTGGCCACGTAAACGGAACACAAAGGTGTATTCTTTTCCTTACTGTCCTCTGCTTTCAGTTCAAACGTGATCCGATAGGTCCCGTTATAAAAATCCAGATACGGGCCGTGATTCAGTTTCCTCCCGCTTTCAAGAACAATGCTGCCGTTTTCGGTCAGACTGAGTTCGTTGAACTCAGCAAACACTCCCAGATCGACTTCTCTGACCGCGGCATCATAGGCCGTCCATTGGAATCCGGCATCCGTCAATGCTTCGATGACCGACGGATCATTCGAGTATACCGCGTCAGCGGGAGAAATCTGTGTAAACTGAAATCCCATTCTCGGGAAAACATGATTATCCTCTTCAAGATCCACCACAACGGAGATGTTTTCCAGCCTTGCCAGATCCTGGCCGTACCAGATACTCCTGCTGATTCCCGGAAAACGGCGGTGAATCAGTTCCGGCTCTTTATTCGCAACGACTTTCCCGCTCGCAGCCTCAAGAATCCGCTCCAGAGCCACCGCTTTTTCTGGATCGATCCGTCCAGACGCATCCGCCTCACGAATCACGCGGGAATCCGTCACTGTCATTCCAGCCAGCACAGTCAGTCCGAGGACAAGCCCTGCAAGTGTTTTTCGGTTCAGCGCGTGACGCTTCCGAAGCTGCAGCCCCCCCAGGCCCAGCATTCCGGCAGCCGTTCCTGCGGCAAGCAGCAGGAGCGCACACCACAGGACTGCCCGGATTTCTCCCGGTGCCGATTCCGTTCCCCGGAAATCAAACACGGTGCGAAGTCTGTCAAGCACAGGCGGAGCTGCCAGGGACACAGCCGCCAGAAGAACTGCCGCACAGCAGGTGAGGACCCATTTTTCCCGCAGTCTATCTTGGATTCTCCTGTCGCCGGGAAGAGGCGCCTTCTGCTGTGTAATCGATGCAAACGGCAGTACCAGGAGCATGTTGTACTGAACATCCGGAAAGTGATGCTCGCTCATCGCATGAAAGGCAATCACCGTCATGATGGCGAGGAGCTTCTGATCCCCGGCCCGATAGGCACGAAGGCCCATTCCGGTCCACAGCGCCGCTGCGGCAAGAAAAGGGACCCAGCCATATCGAATCAGCAGCATCGCGTAAGAGCTGTCAAGGAAATAGTAGGCTTCTGACTCAATTGTAATGCCGCCGAGGCCAACCTGCGGATAGCTGCTTCCGAAAGCGGAGAGCCCCTGGTCGCGCAGAATCATCAGCGTCATATACAGCCGGTAGGAGAACAGGCGGTCAAAGGCAGCGCCGACTTTCGTGCCTCGTGCATACAGCAGAACCGCTAGGAAATAGGCTGCCGCAAAGAGCACGAAAGAAAATGCCATCAGGAGCTGAATGCCTTTCCCGAGCTTTGATATCCCGCTTTTTTTACATTGTATCCGACGTGAGATCAGGTGATACAGGATAAAAGTCAGAAACAGAAGGCTGCACAGGCCGGATGTCCGGCTCCCCGCGATCGCCAGAGAAATCCAGAGCGAAAAAAACGCGCTGAGCACTGCCAGGCTGCCCGGCATCCGCTCCCATGAGAGCCAGAGCATCATCACGAAAAACAGCACCAGAGAGGCGAAGTCGGTCGGATAGGCAATCCCCCAGCTGCTGCGGAAACGTCCACCGCCTGCGTATATGATATTGGGGATCACCCCTGTAAAGGAACAGAGCATCGTAACCGCGAGAAAGCTCCCCACCGATGCAGCGTAGACCTTCAGGACTTTTCTGTAGTCCATCCCGGCCGTCCCGGCTGCCAGCGCCGGGATCATCAGGAGGAACAGCTCTCTTCCTGTCCGGTATGCGAAAAAGAAGATCACCGCTGTCAGGCCGGTCAATACGGTCCTGATGGTCGGAAGGCCGGTCAGGATCATCCTCCCCGACGCCAGAAGCGCCGCCGCAAACAGGATCGCCAGGAATACCGGCCGATCCGGGAAAGTGTAGGATGGAAGGACATACGTGGAATTATAGATACACTGACAGATCAGATAGAATCCCGTCACAAAAAGAAACAGCCATTCGATAATCTCTGCGGATTTCCGTCTGATCAATATGTTCCCTCCTTGTGTCATCTCATCCCTGCCCGTTTTCCTCTTCCCATTTTCCAAAAAACGGGAGTCTTCTGTCCGCCGCCCACAAGGGTATCAGTTTATTTTACACCATAGCGGCAGTCTTGACAAGTTTAATTTTAACAGGGGGAACCTTTCGGTCCCCCCTGCGCTGTATTGATCAGATTTTCCGGTCTCGCACCTGTGAATCATAGTGCTTGTTCAAAAACGGTCTGATGACATAGTAGATCAGCTTGTTCTCTCCGTTGGTGATGTACAGGGTGAAGGTTGCAGCGAACCCGATCAGGCCGACCAGCAGAAGTTTTCCAAGGATCTTCAGGATCATCTTCAGAATCTTTTTCATCTCCATCCACCTCCTGATCAATATGCTTCCGCATCATCGAACTCGACGATCGTCGGATCAAGCGGCGTCTCGTTCAGGACAACGGACATATACTTGTTGACGCAGTTGCGCATGTCCTGGCGGGAAACCGTGCGGCTGTCCTGAAGGTCGTGCTCGATGAAGATGAAGTGGAATCCCAGATCCCGGGCCTGTTCCTCCATCATGCCGTGCACGCCGAGCATGCCGTTGCAGGCGATGTTGTCGTTCATCAGGACCATGTCACAATTGAAGTTCTTTGCCCAGTCCCAGACAGCGTTGATGTTCTCCCACCCGCCGACGGCATGATGACGCATGCAGGCTTTTTCGGTAAAGCGCGTGATGTCGTCCATGGCGATCTCGGGATCCTCGGTATTGATGATGTTGTAGCCCATGGTGGAGTCCATGTTGAGGACGATGGTGATGCCCCAGCAGTTCTGTGTCCAGGTCGGGAAGTCCGTATAATAAACGGCCGATGGGCCCCAGAGGAAGGCTCTGTGCCGGGTCTTTCCGCCGAAGGGGAGGTACTTCTTCTCATAGCACTTGCGCATGATCTGGATGACCTTGCGGTCAACCTTGTTGAAATATTCCTCCTGACCGTTGACAGACTGCCAGGAATACAGCCGGTACAGGGACTCTGCGATGCCGGAAAGCGGCGAATAGGGCGTCTTGAAGAGGTCCCACTTCTCCAGCTCGATGGTGTTCTGCTCATTCATCAGGCGGGCATACTTGAAGAACTCATTCCAGTCGTATTTGACTCCGTAGTGCTCCTCAACGAAAGCCATCGCATTCTGCAGGGTCTCTCTTGAATAGGGCAGAGCCTCGGGGTTGTTATGCTGCATCGCCAGCGTAATCGGGAAGTCCGGTTTCGCATAGCGGCGGCGCTGGAACATGGAGGTTGCCTCCGATGCGTTGCAGGGCATGTTCGTCGAGAGCAGGACCCGTCCGAAGAGCGGAAACGCGTCATCGATGGCGACGCCGGTCTCGGCGGCACATCTGGAGCACACGTCCGCCGGCAGGCCGTAGGATTCCGCCACATCGATGTAATAGGGTTCGATATGCTGATCGATATCGCAGATGATGAACTCCGGCAGCGTCTGCAGCGGGAACGGGTACAGTCCCTTGAAGCCCTTCAGGAAGAGCGGCGTGATCGTCTCGTCATGCGGGATGATATTCATCGTGTCCGGGCCGCCGCCGAACCTGGCGTCGTTTTTCAG
>Ga0256404_1005621_pt1 | contig 21936 bp, 22 predicted proteins | sample RumenRJG_01DNA_FD_185990 | JGI IMG/M metagenome (GOLD analysis project Ga0256404, IMG submission 185990) | Bovine rumen microbial communities from Lethbridge, Alberta, Canada - RJG_01 | ecosystem: Host-associated > Mammals > Digestive system > Stomach > Rumen | place: Canada: Alberta | collected...
TGGAACACGGCTGCCACATCGTCCGGCGTGCAGTTCTCGTAGTTGCTGGGACGGGCGATGACATGGAATCCCGCGGCATTCACGGCCTTCATCTCGTCCGTGGGCATGCCGATATTCATCTTGAGGAACGACTCATAGTGCGCTTTTACCGCCAGCACCTCTGACGGACCATCCGCGCTATCGAGCGGCAGCACCGTCACGCGGTCAGCACCGAGGCGGCGGAACAGGTCCTCCTTCACCTCGGCATACGTCCCGGCATCATGCCCGGTCACATAGACCTCATCGCCCTTGATGCGGCCAGCGGCTACGAGCGCCCGCCAAGCCGGGTCAGCCAGTGCGCCCGTATGGTAGTCGCGGATGATGTCGCTGCCGGCTACGGCTGTCGCTTTGCCGTTGGCATTTAGTTTCTTGAATGTCGTCTCATAGACAGCCAGCGAGCTGATGCCGGCCTCCTTCGCCTGCTCCAGCACGCTGTCAAGCGGCTGGCCCTCACGCTCGGCCAGCTCTATGAGTCCCTCGTAGTCGATGGCCAGATCGACCTGGCGGTTCGCCTGCTCGACCTCATGGCGTCCGACGCTGACGAGCAGCGCTGCGACGAGCCCCACGATTATAGCGATTATCAGCACTCTGTTATAGCTGAACTTCTTCATTTTAGCTATCACCCTGCAAAATACAAGCTATGTTATCTTTTATCGGCCAGAATCATGATGCTGCCATCCATCTGGCGCACATCGCGCACGCGCAGTCCGAGCGGCATCTGCTCGGAGGAGGCCAGCGGTATGGTAGAAAACATCTCACTGAGATTAGCCGTACCGATGCGGGCATTGCGCACGCGCAGCCGCGTCATGCGGAAGTAAAGCGTGCCGCCGTCCTCGACGATGACACCTGACATCTCCATATCCGCCCGGCGCCCCATGATCTTGGCCGTACCGGTTATGTATATTTCCTGCGGCGAGATGGCGACCTGCACATCATCCAGCCGGTCGATCTGCTCACGCAGCAGCCGCGCCAGCGCATCGCCATCTATGATTCCCTTTACCGACAGTTCATCCGCCTGAGACGCCCGGAGCTTCTGATCGCGCAGCAGCGCCTGGCGGTCTATCGTTAGTCCGCGCCCCTTCACGGTCAGTTCCCGACAGTACAGTTGTCCGACTTTGGCCTGATGCAACACGGCATCCAGCTGGTCGACACGACCATTCAACAGGAACTGCGGGACCGCGATTGATGAGTGCACGACGACATCATTCGTCGCGAACCGCGACGACAGCTGTGCCGTCAGCAGCCAGTCCGCCACCGAGGGCAGATTCATAAGCCCCGCTATGAACACGCTTAATATTATGAATAAGACGACTCGAATAGTCAAGCCTTTTCGCAAAAAGCTCACCTCATACGCCGCTATACCGCCACGGCCGTCTCCGTTAAAAAGAGCCAGCAGGCGCCGCCGACTGGCTCACTCATTGATTCAGATTTCGTGGTTGGCCTTCGCCGCAAGATAGGCGCGGATGAACATATCGATATCGCCGTCCATCACGGCCTGCACATTACCGGTTTCGGCATTCGTGCGGTGATCCTTGACCATGGTATAGGGCTGGAACACATACGAGCGTATCTGGCTGCCCCACTCGATATTCTGCTGGACGCCCTCGAGCTTCGCGAGCTCAGCCTCGCGCTTCTCGAGCTCGACCTCGAACAGCTTGGCACGCAGCATCTTGAGGCACTGCTCCTTGTTCTGGAGCTGGGAGCGCTCATTCTGGCACGTCACGACGATGCCTGTCGGATTGTGCGTCATGCGCACGGCCGACGACGTCTTGTTGATATGCTGACCGCCGGCGCCGCTGGCACGGAAGTAGTCAACGCGCACATCGGCCATATTCAGGTCGACCTCGACTGTATCATCGATCTCCGGCATGATATCGCAGGCCGCGAACGACGTATGACGGCGTGCATTCGCATCGAACGGCGATATGCGCACGAGACGGTGGACGCCCTTCTCCGATTTCAGGAAGCCATAGGCATTATGACCGCGGATCATCAGGGTCACCGATTTCACGCCAGCCTCATCGCCCGGCAGCAGATCTGCCGTCTCGACTTTGAAGCCATGGCGCTCCGCCCAGCGACCGTACATGCGCAGCAACATCTGGGTCCAGTCCTGCGCCTCGGTTCCGCCCGCACCGGCGTGCAACGTCAGTATGGCATCATTGCCATCGTAAGGGCCGGAGAGCAGCACCTCGAGCTGCAGGGATTCCAGACCATCCTTCGTCTCATTGATAGCAGACTGGATGTCCTCCTCGATCGACTCATCGCTTTCCTCGACAGCCATCTCATAGAGCGTCTCCGCATCCTCGTACTTGCTTACGAGTGCCTTGTACTTATCGACGCTGATCTTGACATCATTCAGCTCCTGGTTTATCTTCTGAGCCTGCTCCGCATCATCCCAGAATGTCGGCTCGCCCATCTTGTATTCGAGCTCAGCGATCTTCTCTTCCTTAGCCGGCACCTCGAGCGACTGCTCCATCTGGTCCAGCTTTTCCTTGAGATCGCCCAGCTGTGGTTTCAGGTCTTCCAGCATTTATCTTATCACCTTTTTGTAAAGTAAAGTATGTAAAGTTTTACGCGTCCTTGCCGCAGCAGTTCTTATACTTCTTGCCGCTGCCGCAGGGGCAGGGATCATTGCGGCCGACCTTCTGCCCATCAGCCTTCGCCGGCTTCTTGTGCACCTCAGCCGCACTCACGTCGTCGCCATGCGCTGCCTGCGCATTCTGCAGATGATCCTGCAGCTGCGAGCGCTCCTTGGCTATCGCCTGCTGCATCTGCGCCTTCTGCTGCTCGGCGGCTGCCTGCTGCTGCTCCGGCGTGATGATGCTGACATGATACATGAGCGAAGCAATCTGATCCTGGATCTGGGCCTCCATCTCCTCGAACATGTCGAGCGCCTCTATCTTGTACTCGACGAGCGGATTGCGCTGCCCATAGGCGCGCAGGCCGATGCCCTCGCGCAGCATGTCCATATGATCGAGATGCTCCATCCAGCGATTGTCGACGACGCGCAGCATGACGACCTTCTCGAGCTCGCGCATATTCTCTTCGCCGAACAGTTCCTCGCGCTGCTTATAGCCGTCTTCGGCGACCTGCTCGAGTTTTTCCTGCAGCTCATCGCGGCTGAGCTCGACGAGTTTCTCCTTCTGGAGGACTCCCGGCGGGCAATATACCTTCTCGGCATCAGCGATGAGATCATCGAGCTGCCATTCCTCCGGATAGAGCTGCTCGTTAGCATACTGATTCATCTCATCCTTGATGATATGCTTCACCATGCCCATGATATTCTCGCGCAGATTGTCGCCGAGCAGTATCTTGCGGCGCTCGCCATACATGACCTCGCGCTGCTGGTTCATGACATCATCGTACTCGAGGACGTGCTTGCGGATATCGAAGTTGCGGGCTTCGACCTTCTTCTGTGCATGCTCGATGGAATTCGTGATGAGCTTGTGCTCGATCGGCTCGTCCTCATCGAGGCCGAGCTTGTCCATCATGCCCGAGATGCGGTCAGCCGCGAACAGGCGCAGCAGATCATCCTCGAGCGACAGGAAGAAGCGCGAAGCACCCGGGTCGCCCTGACGTCCGGAACGGCCGCGCAGCTGATTGTCGATGCGGCGTGACTCATGACGCTCCGTACCGACGATGAACAGGCCGCCGAGCTCCGGCACACCTTCGCCGAGCTTTATATCGGTACCACGGCCAGCCATGTTCGTCGCAATGGTGACGGCACCCTTCTGGCCGGCATCAGCGATGATCTCGGCCTCTTTCTCATGATATTTAGCGTTCAGCACGTTGTGCGGGATGCCCTTCTTCTTCAGGACAGCACTGAGCTCCTCTGACTGCGTGATCGAGGTCGTACCGATGAGCACCGGCTGACCTTTCTTGTGCAGCTCCTCGACGAAATTACCGACCGCCTTGTACTTGGCACGCTTCGTCTTGTAGATGACATCCGGATAGTCGATACGCTGCACCGGTTTGTTCGTCGGGATGACGATGACCGGCAGATTGTATATCTTTATGAACTCGTCTTCCTCGGTCTTGGCCGTACCGGTCATACCAGCGAGCTTCTTGTACATGCGGAAATAGTTCTGGAACGTTATCGTAGCCAGCGTCTGGCTCTCGCGCTGGATCTTGACGCCCTCTTTGGCCTCGATGGCCTGATGCAGGCCATCGGAGTAGCGGCGGCCCTCCATGAGACGGCCGGTGAACTCATCGACGATGATGACCTCGCCATTGCGCACGACATAGTCACGATCGCGCTTCATGAGCGCCTTGGCGCGCAGCGCAGCCGTGAAGCAGTGCGAGAGCTCGATGTTCTCCGGGGCATAGAGGTTGTTGATGCCGAGGATCTTCTCGACCTTCGGTACCGCGGCATCCGCCGGTGCCACGGTCTTCTGTTTCTCATCGACCGTATAGTCGACGCCTTCCTTGAGCGTAGCCACGGCCCGTGCCATGACGGCATAGGTATCCGTCGATTTCGCGCCCGGTCCAGAAATGATGAGCGGGGTACGCGCCTCATCGATGAGGATGGAGTCCACCTCATCGACGATGGCATAGTGGAGCTCGCGCTGCACCATCTGCTCCGGCGATATGACCATGTTGTCACGCAGATAGTCGAATCCGAACTCGTTGTTCGTACCGAACGTTACATCGCAGCTGTAGGCGTATTTGCGCTCCGGGAAATCCATATCATGCACGACGAGTCCGACCGTGAGGCCGAGGAAGCGATAGAGACGTCCCATATCCTCGCTGTCGCGGCGAGCCAGATAATCATTGACCGTTATCATGTGCACACCATGGCCGGTCAGCGCATTCAGATAGACCGGCAGCGTCGCGACGAGGGTCTTGCCTTCACCGGTACGCATCTCGGCGATCTTGCCCTCGTGCAGGCACATACCGCCCATGAGCTGCACATCGAAATGGCGCATGCCGAGCACGCGCCGCGATGCCTCACGCACGACAGCGAAAGCCTCCGGCAGTATGTCGTCGAGTGTCTCACCATTCGCGAGACGCTCGCGGAACAGCTTCGTATGCCCGACGAGCTTGTCGTCCGTCAGATTCTGCATCTGCGGCTCCAGTGCATTTATCTGATCCACTACCTTTTGGTAGCGGGCTATCTCTTTATCATTATTATCGCCTAAGAATCGTTTGATGAATCCCAGCAAGCAGATCACTCCTTCTATAGTAGTCCTACCCTACAATATTAACAGACTGCTTTTCATAAGTCAATTTTACGACAAAAAAAGCCTTCCCTCTCAGGGAAGACTCCTTTTGTTCAATCGAAAGCCTGCAGTACAGCGTCGATGAGGGCGCCTTTCTGCCAGTCGGACAGACGGCTGTGGTTGATGGCCCAGCCGAAACCGATGAGGTAGTCGATCTTCTGCAGACGTGTCAGCTTATCGTTGGCGCAGAGTATGCGCGCTAGCTCATAAACACCATGCTCCGTGGGCTCCTGGCTCAGCTGCATCGTCATGGCGAATATACCGGCCTTTATATGACGGTATACCTCGTTCGATATGCCTGCGAACTCCGGCTCACGCGCGCCGTAATCCACGATGCGCGGCGTGTCGCGGCGCAGCCGGGGCGGCTGCTGCGGTCCCGGCTGATAGGGCCGGACGTGACGGCGATGATGGTGATGATGTCTGCCGTCCTGCTTATCGGCTGGCGGCTGGACGCCGTCCCCGGCCACAGGCGGCTGCAGAGATCCTGCTTGCGGCGGCATGGGCGGCCGGGCTCCGGGCTGTCCCTGTAGCGGCTGCGGCGGCCGGTTCCCGGGCTTTCCTTCAGGCGGCTGCGGTGCTGCAGCCCGGGCAGCCGGCGGCAGCTGTTCCTGAGGCAGGCGATCCGCCGGCGTGTTCCCTGACTGCTCCGGCACCCTGGCTGGCTCCGGCTGGCTTGGCAGTGCAGCTGGCTGCGGCGGCAGAGCCGGGCCGGGAGCCGGTGCTGGCTGAGACTGCCCCGGCTCTCTGCCTATAGACGGCACTGTACTGCCGGTATGCTCCTTTTCCAGAGGAGTCCGGTCTGCAGCTGCACCAGTAGTCGCCGCAGCCGGCAGCGAGCCGGGCGCAGGAGGCAGCTGCGGCTGCCACTGCTGCCCGGCCTGCTGTGCCTTCTTGTTGTTGCGCAGGGCTTTGCGGGCTTCCTTTTGCTGACGGCGTATGTCCTGGGCTGTTATGATGATCGGCTGCGGCTTCGCCACAGTGTCTTTGGTTGCCGCAGCCGGCTCCTGTTTCGCTACAGCCTCCCAGTGCATCCTGGCACGGAGGTCTGGGCTCGGATCCTCGCCCTGCAGCTGCTGATCATCAGGCATCTGCTTCGCTTTGGTCTGGGTTTGCTTATGCCCAGTCAGATCATATACCATGCCTTGCGGAACTGCTGTATTGGCAGTTGTCGCAACATTATTTGCCGCACAGGCTGTGCCCGATGACAGGGCCACGCAGATAAGTGATGTCAAAAGCGCTGTTTTCGCTTCTCTATCCATATCATATCCCCCTAAAAGCCTCACGAATTTTTCTTTATATTCCCCATGATCAGCAATTCGTTACGTCGTCAGGTCCGACATCGCCAGAGTCATCAGCTTTCAACATAGCCGACACCAGCTCCATAGCCTTCAGCGCCGCGAGCTGTTTGACCTGGCACCGGTCGCCATCAAACTGGCACTTTATGCCCCTTACCGCCCCGCCCACGGCAGCTGCGATAAAGACACATCCCACAGGCTGGCCAGCGGAGGCATCCGGACCGGCGTTGCCAGTGATGCCGACGCCGATATCGGCACCGATGGCCTTGCGCACGCCGGCAGCCATCTCGCAGGCACAATCGTACGATACCTCTGTATATTTTTCGATGATCCCGGCTGGCACTCCGACCAGCCGTTCCTTGATCTCATTCGTATAGCAGACGATCGAGCCCTTTACATAGGCCGAGCTCCCCGGCACGTCGGTCAGCAGGCTCGTAAGCAAGCCGCCCGTACACGATTCGGCACAGGCGATGGTCAGATGACGCTCACGCAGCAGGCTTCCCAGTCCCTCAGCATCACTCATGACTCTGCCTCCGTCTCGTCCTCGACGAGCTCACCGACCACATCATAGGTGAAGCCCTGCAGCACGCGCACACGCACGATATCGCCAGGCTGGCTGGTCGCATCGCCCTCGATGTACACCTGGCCGTCTACATCCGGCGCTTCGCGGTACGAGCGGCCTACGGCGATATTGTTCTGTTCCTGGTCACGTCCCTCGACGAGGACGTCGATCACCTGTCCCTCGAGCTTCCGGTTCACTTCTTCGGATATGCGGCTCTGGAGGCTCATGAGGTCATGATAGCGTTCCTGCATCACGTCCTCCGATATCTGACCGGGCATATCATAGGCCGGTGTCCCCTCCTCGCGCGAGAAGGTGAACACGCCCATCTTCTCAAAGCGCATCTCCTCGACAAAGTCACGCAGAGACTGATACTGGGCATCGGTCTCGCCGGGGAAGCCAACGATGAACGTCGACCGGATGACGATGCCCGGTACACGCTCACGCAACTTCTTTATGAGGGCAACGATATCAGCGCGACGATCGGGCCGGCGCATGACCTTCAGTACGGAATCATGCGCATGCTGCAGCGGCATATCGACGTATTTGAGCACTTTGGGCTCCGTGGCATAGACATCGATGAGCTCATCGGTGAAGAACTTCGGGTACATGTAGAGCGTGCGTATCCAGCGTATCTTCTCTACCTGCGCGAGCTCGCGCAGCAGCTGGGCCAGACGCGGCTTGCCATAAAGGTCAAGGCCATAATACGTGCTGTCCTCAGCGATCAGCACGATCTCTTTGACGCCCTGCTCCGCAAGCTCCATGACTTCTGCCTTGATATCCTCTATGGAGCGGCTGCGGAAATGACCGCGGATATCCGGAATGGCACAGAACGCACAACGGTTATCACAGCCCTCGGCAATCTTGACATAGGCTGTATAGCCCGGCGTCGTGCGGATGCGCGGCGTATGCGCATCGTACATCGTATTGTCCTCGCCCGTCAGCACGACGCGGCGCCCCTTCAACGTCTCGCGCACCGCCTCCATGATGCGGCGGTAGGCATCGGTGCCCAGCACCGCGTTGACCTCCGGCATATCATCGAGCAGCTCCTGACCGTAGCGCTGTCCGAGGCAGCCCGCTATGATGAGGCTGCGGCAACGTCCGGATTCCTTATAATCAGCCATATTGAGGACCGTCGTTATCGATTCTTCCTTGGCCGACTGGATGAAGGCGCAGGTATTGACGATCAATATATCAGCCTCTGACGGCTGATTCGTCAGCTCTATGCCATGTTCCTGCAAGATGCCCAGCATGACCTCCGTATCAACCAGATTCTTGGAGCATCCCAGACTGATAAACCCTGCTTTCAATTTTCACTTACCCCCGTAAATATATACACATTACTGTTTGTTTTTCTATGTCGGCATCTTCCGGAACACGACGAGCTCGATCATGTGGATTGAAATCTGATTTCTTTCACCCAGCGGTCGAGCAGGTCATGACGCTGCTGCTGACTGAAATTGACCGCCTCGGGCTGATCGAACAGCACGATATTCTTGCCGGCGAATGACATGTAGGCCATAGTCGCTGGATTCGTCGGCACCAGGAACTGGTCCTTCACCTGGAGCACGAGCTGCGCCTCATCCGTCAGCAGCCAGTCAGCAAACTGCTGCGCCTGCTCCCTGTCTGACGGTTTCGCCCGATAGGCTATCCCGGTACCGGTAATGATTGCCGCGGTTCCATCGGCCGGATAGACGATGCGCAGCGGATAGCCGTCATGGATATAGCGCAGTGCCTCGCTCTCTACCGCTATGGCGATATCGACCTCGCCCATGCCGGCCTGACGCACCGGATTGGAGAGGTATCTCGCATACTGCACGACGCGCGGATGCAGATCCCGCCATATATCATAGGTAGCGGCATCGCCGAACTGCGCGACCATGCTGCAGAACAAATTCGCTGACGCATCCGCCGCCAGGAAATCCGTGATGCCGATGCGAGCGTCCGAACGCTTGGCCAGCGCCGTCCACGTATCCGGCATATCACTCTGCAGGCGCAGATAATCACTGTTCACGCAGAATACGATCGGATCATAGAACACGCCGACCCAGTAACCACTTTCCTGACGGAAATTCGGTGCCACCTGGTCACCGGCCTCTGATATATAGGGCACGAGGTATCCTAGGGCAGCCGCCCGCTCCAGCGTACGGCTGTCCGCCAGTATCATGGCAGCGTCGCCATCATCTTTGCCACTCTTGACCTGCTCCTGCAGGTGCCTGATGATCTCATCGGAGGACAGCGATACGAAATCAATATGGGTGTCATGGTTGCTCGCATAGCCATCAGCCAGAATAGAGGCTGTCTCCGCTGGCAGCGTAGTGTACACCCTTATAGTATGCTGCGGCTGCTCCACATTCTCCTGACCTGCCCCCGCCAGATATGCCGATCCGGCCAGTACTACGATCAGCAGGATGAAAGCCGTCAACAGCAATGAAGTGTAGCGTCTCATCGTACGATATACTCTCCTAGTCTCCTAGTCTGTTCTTTCCATAGCTTGACATAGTACTATTATAGTCAAAATAGCCAGTGGCGGCAACCCTGCGGCCTCATCCTGCCAATCAGTACACCAGATAAAGCAAAAGCCACCGCTGGTTCAGAATGAACTGCCTGCCAGTCCATATTGTCAGCAGGCAATCCTATTCTGCCCCACGGTGGCCAAATTCACTGAATCATTCCTCGTCAGCGTCTTTCTTCGCCGACTTGCCGAATATGAGCTTATCGAGCAAATCGATGAGCTGATCGATCTCCGGCTTCGAGATCTGCCCCGACGCCCCCAGTGCCTCGCCCTTGAGACGCATCTCCTCGCTGATGAGCGACGAGAACAGAACAACGGCTACATTGCCCAGACGTTCATCGCTGCGAATGAGCTTCAGCAGACGGTGGCCATCCATCTTCGGCATCTCGACATCGGTGACGACGATGCCGACATGATTTTCAATGGGGCCTTCCTTCTGTGCGAGGCTCTGCAGGTACTCCCAGGCATCCTGGCCATTGCCGAAATCACGTACGAAACGATAGCCGGACTCATGCAGCGTCGTCACCAGCAGGTCGCGCAGCATCGGCGAATCCTCAGCCACGACGACATGGACATCCTGACGCTTATCCTTGATATCCTCGCTGGCCTCCGACACCGTCGTGAGCTTGGCATTGATCTCCGGATTGATCTCAGCGATGATCGTCTCGAAGTCGAGCAGCAGCACGATGCGGTCTTCCATCTTTATGATGCCGACCACGCGGGACTGGTCACCGACCTCCGGTGCCGGCTCCATGTCTTTCCAGGAAATGCGATGGATACGCGATACATTCTCTACGAGGAAACCGATGTTGTAATTATTGATCTCAGTAACGATGATATTCTTCGGCTCCTCATTCGGCTGCACGTTCAGGCAGCGCGGCAGATTGACCAAAGGAATGGCTTTGCCACGCAGCGTGAACAGGCCGTCGACATAAGGATGTGCCTGCGGCATAGCCGTGACCGGAGCCTGCGGTATGACCTCGCGAACCTTGGCGACATTGATGCCGTAGTTCACATTGCCGATGCTGAATTCCACGATCTCGAATTCGTTGGTGCCCGTCTCCAGCAGTATGCCTTTCTTATCTCCACTTGTTTCTGCTGCCATTAAATTCGCCCCCATATCAATATCCCATTGGATGTACAGTCACTTGTCTATTTTATGGTATTCGCCCTGCGCCGGCTAAATCCTTCTATTCCGTTCTAATTTTGCCAGAAAAATATCATTTCAGATATGTCCAGCCGTCACGCTGCTCGATGAGGTTATCGCGCAGCAGATGACCGATTGCCCGTTTGAACGCAGCCTTGCTGATGTGGAACACGTCGCGTATGACTTCAGGCGAAGTAGCGTCGCTGTACGGCATCCGTCCGTCACGTCCCTTCATGAGGTTCAGGATTCGCTCGGCATCCGTGTTCAGCGCCTGCTCTTTGATCTCCCGCAGCGAGGCATTGAGGCGCCCGTCATCGCGCACATACGTCACGCGGGCCGTGACCTCCTGCCCCACTCGCGGATGCTGCGGCATTTCCTTGTTCGTGATGAATACGATATAGCGCTCATCCGAGAACAGGAACGCGCCTGCCTCCGTGATATTATATATGGCGCCGTGGACGATCTGGCCTTTGTGAACGCCTTTGGCCGGACGGGACGCCCGTCGTATCTCATCATCCACATCCATCGTCACGGCCAGCCGGCCCGATTTATCCGTATAGAGCTTCGCCCATACGACCTCGCCGACCTGAGGCCGCCCGCGCATGCCCGCATAGGGCATGAATATGCCGCGCTCAGCTCCCACATCGACAAAAGCTCCATCGCGGCTGACATTGATGACGCGCAGGCGGGCGATCTGCCCTTCCTTCATGCGCGGCACGCGCATACTGGCGGTCAGGCGGTGCTTCGGGTCGAGATACAGGAATACCTCTACCTCGTCCCCCACAGCCACGGGCGCTGTCTGCTGCGTATGATGCAGCAGGATATCATCGCTCGTATTGCCCGTGCCGGCATCGAGGAATGCGCCCATCTCATTGACGCGCGCCACGCGCAGGGTCGCGACCGAAGCCGGGCCATAGCGGCGCTGCGGCTGCTCGCGCAGCTCAGCGCTGCCATGCTCATCCCTATGTATCTGCCATCTTTTGTCCGGATGGCGGCTATCGTTAGCATAACGCATGCTTGATCAGTCCTCGTACGTCGTCAGCTTGGCATCGCCCCAGAGCTGCTCCAGAGCATAATACTCCCGCATCTCCTGGCGGAATATATGAGCCACCACATCACCATAGTCCATGAGTATCCAGTCCCCCTCGCGGTACCCCTCGCGATGCGAGTAGGCCACGCCCTGCAGGGCCAGCTGCTCCTCGATATTGTCTGCGATAGCCCGGACCTGGGTGGCTGTAGGAGCTGAGCAGATGACGAAATAATCCGCCGACGGCATCACTCCGGCCATATCCATAGTTACGATATCGTGGGCTTTCTTATCACTGGCAGCCTTGCATATAGCCAGGCTCATTTCTTTCGGATCCAAAACAATACCTCCTAAAGGTTCAATATCATCCAATCACTGTTCGTTCTGCTCCATCGTCTCCGGCGGGAAAAGTTCCTGCATGGCCTCGTGTATTCCCTCATCGTCCGGCAGCCATACGGTATCATCGCCATCGGCCGGCTGCCCCGGCAGGCGCACCGTCTGCGGTGCATCGCTGCTGATGCTGCGCAATACGTTGGCCAGATGAGCGGAGTCGAATATCTCGGTGCTCGTCTCCACCCGGTTCTGGAATATGCGGGCAATCTGCGGCAGTTTCGTCAGCGTATCGAGCTGCAGAACCCGCTGGTAAAGAGCTTTGACAAATTTCTGCTGGCGCTCGATGCGGCCGAATTCCCCGAGCTCAGAGCCCCGATAACGCAGGTATTGCTGAGCCTGGTCTCCCGACAGCGTCTGATAGCCCTGCTTCAGATGCAGGGACAGTCCTGCGTCCGGGTCATCATAGTCCATATTCGTCTCGACATATATATCAATACCGCCAAGCGTATCAATGAGCTCGGAGAATGTCCGCATATCGATCGCGATATACTGATGAATCGATATCCCCAGCAAGCTGTCAATCTGCCGCACCATGAGCGGCGCTCCGCCGACGGCATAGAGCTGATTGAGCCTCGTCTCCCCCTGTCCGGTATAGTTGACAAGCGTGCCCGAGGGGATGCTGATGACGCGCAGGCGCCCCGTGGCATTATCGAGGCTGGCGACCATGATCGTATCGGCCTTCTTGCCCTCCGTAGCGCTCACATCGGCGCCATCATCGAGTCCCAGGATGAGTACATTCGTATAGCCATCGAAACGGGGGTCCACCTGGCCGCGCCGCTCGATCTGACGCTGCTCGTAGCCGGCATACATCGCCTGATACTCATTGTATTTATGAACGCCCCAGGTGATGAGGTTATAGCCCAGGAACATGATGAGCAGTACGATGATGGCCATCACGAACATGCCGAACAGTCGTCGCAGCATGATCTTGCGCCGCTGGGCTGCGACCCGCCGCCGGCGTTGGGCGATCGTCTCGGTCGGCAGCTCGAACCGCCTTTTCTCAGCGTCACCAGCTGCCTGTTCCTGCGCAGCTGCCGGACCGCGGTCCGTGGCCGCTGGTGACGAAGACATCGCTCGTCGCCGGCGTTGCCGCATTGCCGCATCCTTCTGCCTGTCCGGCTGCGGCTTCTTCGTTGCCGGATGTCGCCGGCGTCGCCGTCCGCCCGTTTGCGGCCGCTTGTCTTCATCACGGTCACGCGGCTGACGTGGTCCGCGTCTGTCGGCCATGGCGGTTCCTCCTTCCTGCCTGTAGCTGGGGTTCTCAGTGCGTCTGCTCGGCCTGCTGCAGCAATATCTCGTTGCGGGCGATGACCGTGTCGGGATGCACGAGACGTCCCTTCTCGACGACGAATACGATGGAATCGCTCAGGCCGGCCAGCACCATCTCGTTGAGGCTGGCTTCATGCGCGAGACGGCGCAGCCGCTTGACACCGGGATAGTCGCGTCCCGGTTCGATCATATCGGCAAACCATATGATCTTATCGAGATCGGTCATACCGGCACCACCGACCGTATGGCAGTATATGGCCCGCGATATCGCTTCATCGTCGACACCATAGATCTCTTTGACGCGCTGGGCTCCTATATAGGCGTGCAGCAGCAGCGGCATGGCCCGCTCGATCGGACCTATGGCTATGCCACGCTTCTCTGCTTCGTTGATCATCTCGCTGTTCGGATACTCGCGCGCGCAGTCGTGCAGCAGTCCTGCGATACGGGCCCTGCCCTCGTCTACGCCGAAGCGCTCCGCGAGAGCCGCTGCTGTCTCCGAGACGCCCACCGAATGCTCATAGCGGCTGGGCTTCAGGCGGCTCCGCAGCAGTTCCTGCATTTCTTCCAAACTCATGCCGATACTCATTTGTACAGCCCTTTCTCATATATGTAATCAGCTACCACCCGGGGCACGAGATAGCGCAGCGAACGCCCCTCATGCACCCGCCGGCGGATATCCGTCGAGGATATCTCCAGCAGAGGAGTATGGATGACTCTTATATGTTCATCCAGTTCCACATCATCGCCAAAGGCATCCCGCAGCGATGACAAGTCGAGCGCCGTGCCCTCGCGCACCATCGTTATGAAGCAGCAGCTCGTCACGACCTCGCGGGCATGATACCAGCTCGGCAGCTCGTTGATGGCATCCGAGCCGATCAGGAAATAGAACTCCGCCCGGTTGCCGTAGACGAGTTGGAGCTCACGTATCGTAAACAGTGAATAGGAGGGACCCTCACGCTCCAGCTCGATCGCCGATGCCTGGAAATACGGATTATCGGCCACGGCCAGTTCCGTCATGCGCATGCGGTCCTGCGCCGGAGCTATGCGCCGGTCGCGCTTATGCGGCGGCTGGGCGGCAGGTATGAACAGAACCTCATCCAGGCCGATCTGCTCACGTACATTTTCCGCCATGGCCAGGTGCCCGATATGTATGGGGTCGAACGTGCCCCCCATGATACCGATGCGCTTCTTTCTCATCCTCTCATACCCTTTCAAAGGCCGCTGAGCACCAGCAGCATAGCCAGCGCCAGTGCGGTGGCAGCTATGATGACAGCCGCCCGGGCATAATCATGTACGTCATGATGTCCATGAGCAGTGGCCATATACTGCTGCCAGCTACGCCTGTAGCCACGCAGTACATGCCCCCAGCCGGACGCTCGGTCACTCACGAATCTGTCCCTCACCATAGATGAGGTATTTCGTGCTGGTCAGTTCGGCCAGCCCCATCGGTCCGCGGGCATGCAGCTTCTGCGTGCTGATGCCGATCTCGGCCCCAAAGCCGAATTCGAAGCCGTCCGTGAATCGCGTCGAAGCATTGACATAGACAGCAGCGGCATCGACCTCGCGCTGGAACCGATGCGCGCTGTCGAGGTTCTTCGTCACGATTGTCTCGGAATGGCCCGTGTTGTACTTGTTGATATGCGCGATGGCCTCATCCAGACTGCCTACGATCTTCACCGACAGTATCAGGTCGCCATACTCGGTCGACCAGTCCTCCTCCGTGGCCGACTTCATATCCGGGCAAATCGCCAGGCATTTCTCGCAGCCGCGCAACTCGACCTTGTGCTCGCGCATGACCTGCACGAGACGGGGCAGGAACTCATCAGCGATATCGGCATGTATCAGCAGCGTCTCCATGGCATTGCACACCGAGGGATGTGATGTCTTCGCATTGACAGCGATGCTCAGAGCCATATCCTGATCAGCCGAAGCATCCACGAACGTATGGCAGACACCGGTGCCGGTCTGTATGACTGGTACCGAGCTGTTCTCGACGATATGCTTGATCAGTCCCGCTCCGCCCCGCGGGATTATGACATCGATGAGGCCGCTCATGTGGGCCATGATATCGACCGCAGCCCGGTCGACCGTATCGATGAACTGCAGCGAGCCCTCCGGTATGCCGGCCTCATAAGCGGCTTTGGCCAGCAGGGAACTGATGGCCTTGTTCGAGAGTATCGCCTCGGAGCCGCCACGCAGCAGCACGGCATTGCCCGATTTCAGGCAGAGACCGGCAGCATCCGCGGTGACATTGGGCCGTGCCTCATAGATGATGCCGATGACACCGATGGGCACGCGCACACGGCGTATCTCCAGCCCGTTCGGGCGGATCGTCGAGTAGTCGCCCTGCGACACCGGATCCGGCAGCGCTGCGGTCTGGCGCAGGCCCTCAGCCATCTTCGCTATGCGTGTCTCATTGAGCATGAGCCGGTCGAGATAGGAGCGGCGCAGACCCTTCTGGCGTGCTGCCTCGAGATCTTCCTCATTCGCTTTCAGTATGAGCGATGTCCGGTGTTCCAGCGCATCTGCCATGGCCCGCAGGGCACGGTTCTTGACACTGGTGCCTATCACTGCCAGGCTCTGTGATGCCTGACGTGCTTTTTCCGCTCTTGCTCTTATATCTGCTTCTATATCCATGGACGATCCTCCTCAAATCATCAGCACCATATTATCGCGATGTATGACCTCGTCATGACCGCTGTCAGCGAGATCCAGCCGGGCGAAATCATCGCTCTGCCGGCCTCGCATCTTATCGATATCGGCCGAACCGTAATTGACGATGCCGCGCGCGATCTCGCAGCCATCCTGCATGAGTACGCGCACCGTGCTACCGGGAGCAAACTCTCCCTCTACGGCCGTGATACCGGCAGCCAGCAGGCTCGAGCCGCGCTCGCGCATGGCCTCCGCACAGCCATCATCTACGACGAGATCCCCGACGATGCGCTTGCCGAAAGCCAGCCAGCTCTGCCGCACACGCAGATGCGATTCTTTGGCCGGGAATACGGTTCCGACCTGCTCGCCGGACAGCACCTCGCGGATGACATTCTCACGGCTGCCATTGGCTATGACCATGTTCACGCCGGCATTTACGGCGACCTTGGCGGCCTGCAGCTTCGTCAGCATGCCGCCCGTCCCCAGTGCCGTACCGGCACCGCCTGCCAGACTCTCGATCTCCGGCGTCAGCTCCGGGACCTCATGGATCAGCTCCGCCTCGGGGTGCGTGGCCGGATTGGCCGTGTACAGCCCCTCGATATCCGAGAGTATGATCAGCGCATCCGCATCGACGAGTGTCGCGACCGTGGCCGACAGATTGTCGTTATCGCCGATCTTTATCTCATCGACCGCCACGGCATCATTCTCGTTGATGACCGGTATGGCGCCCATATCGAGCTGCGCCAGCAGGGAGTCGCGCGAGTGCAGGTATTGGTTATGGCGTACTGCATTCTCCCGCGTCAGCAGGACCTGCCCCATGACCCGGCCATACTCCGCAAAAATCTTTTCGTATATATGCATGAGTACGCCCTGCCCGATAGCGGCTACCGCCTGTTTCTCCGGTATGGATTGCGGCTTCTGCTTCAGCCCGAGGCGACTCATCCCTGCGGCTATAGCGCCCGAGGATACCAGCAGCATCTCGTGTCCGGAATTCGCCTGATCGGCCAGCTCGCGTATGAGATGGTCGATGCGATAGAGATCGAGCCCTCCATCCGGATGGGTCAGCGTACTCGTACCGACCTTTACTACAATGCGACGCGCCTCGCGCAACCTTTCTCTGGCCTTCACGCCTATGTCCCCTTTATCGTATCAGAATGTCACATCGAACTCATTTCGGCAGGTCGATTCTCGGCTTCTCATTATTGCGCCGGAACAGCAGGCCATTTCGTCCGATGACCTGCACCAGATTGGCACTCGAGCGCTCCGCCAGCACGGTTATGACGTCCTTCGGTGCATCGAGCACGCTCGGCAGCACGCGCACCTTGATGAGCTCGCGCTTCTGTATCGCCTCGCGCGCTGCCTTCACGACGGTCGGCGTCACGCCCTCTTTGCCGATGAATACGATTGGCTCCTCGTTCATGCCCAGCGAGCGCAGAAATGCTTTCTGCTTGCCGGTCAGATTGTTTTTCAGCATATAGTCTCCTGTTCTACATCATTCGTGATATTCAAATTCCATATCGCCGATGCGCACGGTCTGGCCTTCCTTTATGCCGCGTTCGGTCAGCTTCTCATCGAGTCCCTTGATGCGCCAGATATACTGGAAGCGCCGCAAGGCCTCATCGTTGTTGAAATTCGTCATGGCGACGAGCTTCTCGAGCGCTGCACCATGCACGATGAAGTCACCGGCATCATTGCGCGTGATCGTTATCTTCTCGGCGTCTTCCTTATTCTCATCATAGACCTTCTCGGTCTCATCCTCAGCTTCGACCTCCGGCACGTAGTTGTCGAGCCATTCGCCGATATAGCTTATGAGCTCCTTGACACCGGCATGCGTCGCCGCCGATATGGCGAAGAACTTCAGCCCTTCCTTTTCTGCCAGCTTCTGCAAACGGGGCAGATTAGCCTGTGCCTCCGGCAGGTCGATCTTGTTGGCGACGAGTATCTGCGTGCGCCGCGCCAGCTTATCGCTGTACTTGGCCAGCTCCCGGTTGATCTTGTAGAAATCCTCGACCGGGTCGCGCCCCTCGATGCCCGACGCATCGACGATATGCACGATGAGCTTCGTGCGCTCGACATGGCGCAGGAAATCGTGGCCGAGCCCGGCCCCATCCGCCGCGCCATCGATGAGGCCCGGGATATCCGCCATGACGAAACTCTTTTCATAGTCCGTCTTGACGACGCCGAGTACCGGCGTGATCGTCGTAAAATGATACTCCGCTATCTCGGGCCGTGCAGCCGAGCAGCTGGCGACCAGGCTGGATTTGCCTACGCTCGGGTAGCCGACGAGTCCTACGTCCGCCAGCAACTTCAGCTCGAGTATGAGGTTGCGCTGCTCGCCCGGCTCGCCGAATTCTGCGAATGTCGGGGCCCTATTAGCAGCCGTCGCAAACTTGGCATTGCCGCGGCCGCCACGGCCGCCCTTGCAGATGACAGCCTGCTGACCGACCTCGGTCAGATCGGCCAGCACCTCACCGGTCTGCTCATCTTTGACCACCGTTCCGGGCGGTACTTTCACGATGCAGGCCGGCGCGTTCTTGCCATACTGGTTCTTGATATCGCCGTTCTCACCATTCTTGGCCGTGAACTTGCGATGATAGCGGAAATCGAGCAGCGTATTCATATTCGAATCCACCTCGAATATGATATCACCACCACGGCCGCCGTCACCGCCTGCCGGACCGCCCTTCGGTACAAATTTCTCGCGGCGGAAAGCCGACTTGCCGTGACCACCGTCACCAGCCTTGACGATCACCTTGGTTCTATCGATAAACTGCATTGTTACCTCCATTCTGGCGTGCGTTATCCGTCATGATGCCTGAAAAGCCGGCGTTGCAGGGGCAACACCGGCTTTTCACCCATCACAACGCAACTTAACGCCGTCGGTATTAAATTCGCTCAATATACAAAATACCTGCGCCACCAGGTAGAGGCGCAGGTATCATGTATCAGATCAAACAGCTTCCTCAGCCGTATAAACGCTGACCTGGCGCAGATAACGACCTTTGCGCTCGAAAGCAACCTTGCCGGCTACTTTGGCAAACAAAGTGTCGTCCTTACCGATACCAACGTTGTGACCCGGATGGAAATGCGTACCGCGCTGGCGCACCAGTATGCTGCCTGCCGTCACCTGCGTGCCAGCATGCTCCTTGACGCCCAGACGCTTCGACTCGCTGTCGCGGCCGTTACGCGTGGAGCTCACGCCCTTTTTATGAGCGAAGAGCTGAAGATCAAAATCAAACATCGAATTTCACCTCCGACTTTCTGAGATGCGAACTGCCTGCGGGGCTTTTTTTGCAATCTCTTGCATCCCCAGCAACGCTGTTTCGAGGATGGCCTCCGTCAGGTCATCCGGTGCATCTTCGAGCATCATACGGAGCTCTCCGCTCGCAACCTTGTAAGAGACCTTGCGATGCAGATACTCACCGATGCCCAATAATGCTGTCTGTGCCAGCGATGAAACTCCGGCACAGACGATATCTTCGCCATGAGGTGCTGTGCCGCTATGGCCAGTCATCTCCAGACCAGATATTTTATCGTCCTGAGTCCGATAAACCTGTATACGAATCAATTCATCAAGCCTCGATTTTCTCAATCGTAACTTTCGTATACGGCTGACGATGACCCTGACGACGACGATAGTTGGACTTCGCCTTGTACTTGAAGACCAGGATCTTCTTGTCCTTGCCCTGAGCAGCAACCTTGCCGGTTACCTTAGCACCCTCGACGAGCGGCTTGCCGACTTTGACATCAGCATCGTTGACGACAGTCAGGACCTCGTCGAACGTTACAGCATCGCCCTCCTGGGCATCGAGCTTCTCAACCGTGATGACATCGCCTTCAGCAACTTTGTACTGCTTGCCACCAGTTTTGATAATTGCGTACATGAAAACACCTCCCTGAATGTTACTCGCCAGCTACGGCAGCCTCGCGGCATTTACCAGGCCTCGCTGTGCGGTTGCAGGAGCGCACAATACATGCGCCTACAGATAAGAAGTCTATCATAGTGCTCTCTCCATGTCAAGAGCGCATTACAAGATTTATTATGAAAGCGATGCTGACGAGCCACATGATCCAGCTGACTTCTTTATGCTTGCCAGTAGCTGCTTTCATGAACGCAAAAGAAATGAAGCCGAAGGCAAAGCCGTTCGCGATGCTGCTGGTCAGCGGCATCATTATTATAGTAAGGAACGCTGGCAGGCCATCGGTGAAGTCCTGGAAATTGATCTTGCCGACATCGCCCATCATGAGTGCACCGACGAGGATGAGTGCCGGTGCCGTCGCAAAGCCCGGAACCAGTCCGATGAGCGGAGCAAACAACAGCGATATCAGGAACATGACAGCTACGGTCACAGCCGTCAAACCCGTCTTGCCGCCAGCTGCTATGCCTGTCGCACTCTCGATATAGCTGGTGACCGTCGACGTACCGAAAATGGAAGAAAAAATCGTGCCGACAGCATCGGTCGTGAGTGCCCGGTCGAGATTCTCTATCTCGCCATTTGGCTTCACGAGCTTGGCCTTGGAAGTCAGGCCGATCAATGTACCCATGTTATCGAACAACTCGACAACCGTGAATGTGAAGATGATGGAGACGATACCATAATCCCAGGCCCCAGCGACATCAAGCTTTCCGAACGTCTCGCCCATGCTTGGTACCGAAGTACTGATGACATCGGCAAAACTGTGCGGAATCGGTGAATAGCCCAGGCACATCGAAAGCAGCGTCGTAGCAATGATACCGATAAGGATAGAGCCCTGGATATCGCGCGCCATCAGGATGCCGGTTACCAGCAGCCCGAACAGCGACAGCAATGTAGTCGGCTTGGTCACCGAGCCCAGCGTGATAAAGGTGGCTGAATCGCTGACGATGAGACCGGATCCTTTCAGACCAACGAAGGCAATAAAGAGGCCGATGCCGACGCCGATAGCGACACGCAGGTTCTGCGGAACTGCATTGATAATCGCCTGACGGATATGGCTGATCGTCAGAATCAAGAACAGAATACCGGAAAAGAATACTGCGCCGAGAGCAACCGTCCAATGCAGATGCAGCACGCCGCATACATAATAGGCAAAGAAAGCATTCAAGCCCATGCCCGGAGCCAGTGCCACCGGATAATTGGCAAATACACCCATGACCATTGTCGAAAGAGCTGCAATCCAGATCGTGGACGCGACCGCAGCTTCCTTCGGAATGCCCGTCTCAGCCAGAATATTAGGATTGACGAACATGATATACGCCAAAGCGATAAACGTTGTCAGCCCGGCCAGGATCTCCGTCCTTACCGACGTGTGCTTCTCTTCCAGCTTGAAAAAGCGGGTCAGAAAAGACTCTGCTTGTGAAGCCATGAAATACATTCCTCCCAAAAACCTAAAATACCATATACCTGAAATACCATTATCATACCACAAACAGGGCATGACAAAAATAAAAAAATCCTGACATCAGTCAGGATTGATTTACCCAAAATGGCGGAGTGGAGAGGATTCGAACCTCCGCACCAGTTACCCAGCCTAACGATTTAGCAAACCGTCCTCTTAAGCCTCTTGAGTACCACTCCGGATGGCAGGGGCAGTAAGAATCGAACTCACAACCTACGGTTTTGGAGACCGTTGCTCTACCAATTGAGCTATACCCCTATAAAAAAATGGGGCGACTTGTGGGGGTCGAACCCACGCATGCTGGAGCCACAATCCAGTGTGTTAACCACTTCACCAAAGCCGCCATGATACTGACAGCTTCCTATCCTCCCAGGCCGTCACCAGCCAAGTACTTTCGGCGTTTGAATGCTTAACTACTGTGTTCGGAATGGGAACAGGTGGA
>Ga0256404_1005623_pt1 | contig 21930 bp, 24 predicted proteins | sample RumenRJG_01DNA_FD_185990 | JGI IMG/M metagenome (GOLD analysis project Ga0256404, IMG submission 185990) | Bovine rumen microbial communities from Lethbridge, Alberta, Canada - RJG_01 | ecosystem: Host-associated > Mammals > Digestive system > Stomach > Rumen | place: Canada: Alberta | collected...
GTTCCAAGTCTTCAACAACGACCCCCAAGAGCACGTCCACGAAGACCGCCGTACCCGCCGACGATCCCTTCGCCAAAGACTTCGCTGTCGAGTTCAAACTGAAGGATATCCTCTTCGACTTCTTCGACATCGACTGGGAACAGGTGATGCGCGTCCTCATCGCCGGCCTTACCACCGTGAGCGGCGGCCTGATCGGCGGCACCATCGGCGCGGCCGTGGGCGGCTTCACCGGCGGTCCCATCGGCCTGGGCATCGGCCTCGCCGCCGGCCTCATCTTCGGCGTCATGGCCGACAACTTCGCCTTCAACTTCGACGGCAAGCTGGACAAGGAGGAATTCTTCAACGCCATCAAAGCCATTCTCCCGGCCATCCTGGGCGGCGTTGCCGGCATCGTGATCGGCGGTCCCGCCGGCGCGGCCATCGGCCTGACCGTCGGTACGCTCATTTCCCTGGATGTCATGGACTTCGACTATTCCGGCATTATCCACAAGTTCCAGGAGTTCTTCGTGGACCTGACCGGCTTCTATGACAAAGAGTGGAACACCTGGTCCGATATGGTACACGGCCTGTGGGAGGGCCTGAAAAGCTGGTGGAAAGGTCTGTCCCTCGGCCGCTTCGACTTCAAGCTCCCGCACCTGACAGTCGCCTGGCAGGAACTGGGCGCAAACTCCATCCTTGCCCGTTACCTCGGCATCACGGCCATCCCGCACATGGGCGTGGAATGGTACGCCCGCGGCGGCATCGTGGATGGCGCCACGCTCATCGGCGCAGGGGAACAGGGGAAGGAAGCGATCATCCCCCTGGAACGGCACACCGAGTGGATTCACCTGGTCGCCGTGCAGCTGAACGAGGAGCTGGCAAAGCTCGCTCCCGCTTCGCCGCAGCTGATCCGAATGATCCCTGCCGCGGCCTCCGCCCTGGTGCCATATGCCGCGACCGCCGCCCCAGCCCCGGCCTACGAAGCCCCGGACCTCAGCGGCCTTGCCAACACCATCGCCCAGGCCATCGCGGAGATCGGCAACCGGCCGCAGCCAGAGCAGCAGATTCGCGTTTACCTCGACGGCCGCCAGCTTAGCGACGCCGTGACCCGATACCAGCGCCGCAGCGACAGATCGATTGGAGGCTGATGCTTTATCGCTGCATATAGATTCACTGTCAACGGCGTCAGCCTGCTGAATTACCTCGCCGAGGACGGCATCAAATGGACCCGCTTCGATGTCGAAGCGCCGGACACCGGCCGCACCCTGGACGGCGTGATGCACCGCGGGCGCGTCGCGTCCAAGGTCCGCCTGGACATTACCTGCCGCCCGCTGAAGAGCAGCGAAGTCATGGCGGTCCTCGGGGCCATCAAGCCGGAGTTCGTGACTGTCCGCTACATCGATCCCCAGGACGGCAGCGTCACCCGGACCATGTATTCCAATAACATTCCCACCATCTGCGCCACCGTCAACCCCGACGGCACGGCAGTATGGAAAGGCTTAACCTTCCCACTGATTGAACGATAAGATAATCCCCTGAGGACTGTTATTCCTCAGGGGAAGATGGGGAGACAAACTGGAAGTTGTCGAAAAAAATACGCTCTGTTATTCGTAAAACCCCTGAATGGGTCAGCCTTATACCGCCTCTTCCGCCAAAGTGCTCATACCGCAGAACGTTTCTGTCTTCTTCTTGTAGCGAACCAGCACAACGAGCTCATAGACCAACAAGGCTGCATAGCCGATCAGTGCTCTGACTAAGCCACTGACCTCGCCTCTCATCAGACTGGAGTTAAAGGCTGTACAAACATCGTACAACGTATGGATGATAATGGGAACGAGAAGCGCCAGTACATAATTGAGAATCACAGAGCCCTTTCCGCTCAGTTTGCTGAACTTGGCCCGTCCTAAAAACTCTGCCATGACCATATTAAAAGTCATGTGCGCTGGTACCGAGATCAGCCTTCCAACAGTAGAAACGATGGTCGCGTCTTCACCCCCACCGTAAGCAAACTCCTCGAAGAAGGAAAACCCCATGCCTACGGCAGCTCCGATCAGTATATATTCATACACGTTTTTGACTTTTTTGCGGAGAATGACCAGGATGACGAGGATCAGGATAAACTTGGCAATCTCTTCCAGACCTCCGGCAAGGATGAAGGAGCGCTCCACAGACTGCAGAAAAGTCATGTCGGACAGCTTCACCGTGTTCGGATCTGCCGACAGGGCTTTTAAGTAGCCCATGGAAACTGGAATTGTCATAGGCATCGACAGCATGCCGACAGCAATGGGAAGCAGAGCCTGCAACCAGCCGACAGGTTCCGGAAGCTCTCTCTTTACCATCCTCCAATACAGGAAGCCAAGAAAAAGAATTGTTAAGACTGTGGATACAACTGACATCGTGTTCATGTGTATTATCTCCTTTTTTTGATAGCCTATTATAGCACAGAATCTGCTTTTTCGGAAGATGCAGTAAATTCTCCATTGAGGGGGATGTAAACTGGGATTATGGGTTATGCTTTTCCTCGGAAACAACATACAAGTTTATAAATGCCGTATCCGATTGCCGCACCGGCAGTATTGAGAATCAGATCATCGATATCGGTTACACTTCCCGGAAAGAGCAATTGGATCATCTCAATCACAAATGACAACCCCGCACCGGCAAAAAGCACTTTCCATAAACAATCCAGACGTTTGTACAGAATTGGCATAATGATGCCCGTTGGTATAAACATGCTTATGTTACCGATGATGTTGATGGCAGCCTCGCGCTTTATGTCATAATCCAGAATGTTTACAAGCGGAATCAGGTTGATCCGAGGCGGCTGAATGTTTTTCATGTTAATGATAAGGGGCTGAACCTGACCGTTGACGGTGAAAAAAGGATAAAAAACAAAACGAATCAGAACAGCAAGATTGATGTACATCAAAAGAAGGAAAGCCTCTCTTTTCCAGACAATCTTCTTCTGTTGTATCCATATCATCCCTCTGATGAGGAGCCACAGCACAGTAAAAATCAATTCCCCGGTCAACAAAGAAACCTCGATCAAACTCCATACCTCCGATAAATCCCGATTTATCGAAATCATCTTACCACAAGCTTTTCCCCTGTGCAATTGATTCCTTGGGAGGCCCACCATGTCCACACTCAAATCCATCATCTTTGAAACCCTCCCCGACCCGGAGGAATACTACTGTCAGGCTCTGGTTCGGAAATGAAAGACAGGCGGTAAGGTTTCAGATCTCTTCTCAGGTGTTAGGCAAACTGAGCAAAAAGGCCTGCTCCCCATCAAAGATCAGACGGTAACGGTACTGACCGTATGGAGTTGAGCAGATCAGGTTTCCCTCTTCGTCCGGTGCATAGCCTTCCGCGTAGTTGATCAGGTAGGCAAAGACGGTGCCGTTCTGCTCGCTGAGAATGATGCGTACCTCTCTGCTGCCGTCGCTGGCGGCGACGCAGCATTCCAGTTTGCCGTCTCCGTTGAGATCTGCCGGGCAGACGGAAAGAATGCCAAGATCACCCTGCATCCAGTCGGCTACTATGTCCTGTCGGAGCAGGTCCTGAAAACGTATCCTCCCAGGGTTGTTTGAAGAGCTGTCCGCCGCTACTGCGAAGACTTCACCGTTACTGTACATCAGGTTATCAAAAAAGGCTGCATCCTGATTCGGATACCGATCTTCTGCAACTGCAGGAAGAGCACCTTCGAGGCAGCGAATGATCTCCTCGTAGTGCGTCATAGGAAGTGTGAGGTTTCCGGGACACAGTGTCAGATAGACGGAACCGGGGATCACATCGCCAGGGTAAATATAGTCTGCGTCCGGATCCGGATTCTCCTGTAACCGATCGTTCAGGTTGTCCTCATACAGCAGTTCCTCCATGTACCCGCCTGTAAGAGAAACCCGTACCGCAGAGGCATAGCCCATATGTGCCCACATGATGATGATTCCGTTTTCTCCGGGATCGCTGTAGAATGAGCTGTGTCCGAGACCGAGTTCCTCACCAACCTGGAATGCCTGCCCGTCCCGGAAGGTATAGAACGCACCGTGGTAGTCGGCTTCACAGGTACCGGTTTTCACAAGCATCTCGGGGATGGTGTCCTTGTCAATGTCGTAGACCAGATAGCTAAGCTCAGGATTTATGTCGACATTCTCGGGATCCGCGGCAATTTGTGCCTTCCAGGCGGCAAGGATTCCCTCATAAGCGGTCGTCCAGTCCGAAGCTTCTGCTTTTGCCCCTGCCTGCATGGGGAGGAGACCCAAAGCCAGGATCAGGAAGACGCAGAGCATTCGATGATAGTTTCTCATATTATCCACCCCTTTTTGTTTTCTGATTTCCCTGAAATGATATCATATTGCTCATATTAATGCAATTCCTTATCAATCATTTGTGTTTGAGGATGTGATTCCTGTGGCAGCATACAGATTTACCGTCAACCTGGAAGGGGCTCACGTTTCCGTTGATTGAGAGATAAAGAAATCCCCTGAGGTGTGTTATTCCTCAGGGGGGATGGGAAGACAAACTGAAAACTACGAATCTTTTCCGAAAAACAAATCCTTGATTCCGCTTACGAGCGTCTTGGCTGCACGACTTTCTGTACCGAAACCTTCTCTGAAAATATAGTCCATTACTTCATAGAAAGCTGACAGTGCCTCGCGGGTAAACTCGGCCTTGAGGTATTCCTCACTCTTATCCCCGCGCTTGCTGTTTTCCCGAAAGTCCTCATAGGTTTTCATAATATAGTCATGCCAGTCAGACCCAAGCAGCTTCGCGCAGTACTTGTTCTCGAACTCTTTGATATCCGTGCAGATATCCTGCGGAATGTCCAGGTAATAATATCTTACCAGGCTTTTGGTTTCTTCGTGATATTTTTTCAGCTCAGCGACCTTATCATCGTTCAGCGCGTCGAGATCAGCAAAGTAATTCTCAAACAGATGCATATACCTGGTATAGATGCTGCGAAGAATCGTTTCCAGTTCTTCTTTTTTCGTAGTCTCTTCGTGTAGAATCTGCTCAACTCTTTCCTTGCTTAATTCAACCATTGTTATCCTCCTCTCGAGTTATATTTTATCGATAAATCCAATACTGTTGCTCTGATTCTACCATGATTATCAGTATTGTGCAGTAATCCTCTCCGGTCGGCGATCAGCTTTCGGAGGAATAAAACTCCGTGGTGGTTTCGTTTGCCTGGATCAGGATCGAACTCTGATGAAAAGCCTGAATCAGGTCATCCGCGGCGGCGTGTACTTTGTCCAACGTCGTGTCGCTCAGGTAAATCACAAGGGAGTCTTCCTGATAGATTGTGTCGCCGTCCTGCCATCCGCCGTTGGCCACCTGAATCGTGTAACCGCCGAAGTGTTCGACCAGAATATCCGCCGCTCTGACCTTGGCCTCTTCCAGAGAGCATACCGGCTCGTCAGAATCCTTGTCATTGGTTCCGACATACATGACATACTGAATGTCCCGCGTTTCCTGCGCAGCCGGCTTTTGCGCCAGGGCAAGATTCAAAACAGACAGGCATAAGGCAATGATGGCGATGACCAGTGCCGCGATTCCGCTCTTTTTGCTCATAAGCGTAACCTCTTTTCTAATGATTTGCAAAACTGATTCTACCACGTCTCTCGTCCTTATGCAATTCGAAGTGTACCAGAGGAAAGGAAGATCCCACTGAAATCTATCAACCTTAACCTCGGTGTGGAGGAATACCTCCTCGCCGGGAAGGTGGCGGTCTCGTTCAACCCCACCGACATGAACTTTCTTGAACGCCTCTCCCGTGCCTTCTCCGAACTGGACGCCCTCCAGGAAGAAGTCCGCCAAAGCCGTGAAAAAATCACGGACGACAGGGAAGTGTTCCCCATCGCCCGTGAGCTGGACGGTAAAATGCGCGGGATCCTGAACGATCTTTTCGGAAAGGAAATCTGCGAACCGCTCTTCGGCAGCATGAACCTCTTCGCCTCCTCCGGCGGCCTGCCCGTCTGGGCCAACCTGATGCTCGCCGTCACGGACGAAGTGCAGGGCGCGCTGCAGGGCGAACTCGCCGCCCGCGAGCAGCGGATCGCGAAATACGTGGAGAAGTACAAGAAATGAATGATGAATGGTCAGGAGCTTACCACTTCCGATAGAAATACTCCAGCTGGCACTGATCACAATGACGCAGTTCATCCATCTTTTCCAGTCTGATCACGTGGTATTTCGAGCTGCGGCATCTCGGGCACATATTGCCGTGGGTCGAGGGAATATTCTGATGAATGACGCCGCCGGTAACGTCCTCCAGGGCTTCGATATCCAGTTCGTTATTATTGTCCATCATGAGGTCAACTCCTTTTTCTTAGTATAAGGGAATGTTATCACAAATATCGTCACAAAACAATCACAAGTTATGTTTTTCAATTTACCTGATGCCGTGACCGTCTCCGGCACTGAATACCCCGTCCGTACTGACTTCCGTACCATCCTTGAGATCTTTGTGATGCTGGATGACCCGGATCTCACCGACGCGGATAAGACAGAAGCCCTGCTCCGAATGTTTTATGTACGACGCGAAGCTAGCCCAGAAGGGAACCGGCCGCCTATCTTGAGATCCCGCCGGAGAGCGTCTTTGCCCGCGTGCTCCGCATCCGGGAAAAGCTCCGCAGCGGCAAAAAGCTCGAAAAATACGAGCGCTGTTGGTACAGCAAAAACCGTGATCTGGTGCATCTCAGGCCGAAGTTCTCCAAAGCGGAGGAAGAGCTGATCGAAGCCTGGACATGAAAAGAGCCCCGGCGATTTCTCACCAGGGCATCAGCAGTATAAACTGGAATTTATATGTTTTCCTTTTTCATCATTATGGCAACACCCGTAAGCAAAAGCGTGGAAATCCAGATTGTTTTGGCATGGAATACACTTGACAGTATACCGCCCACCCCGGCTCCAACAGCAAAAATCAGAATAATGCCAAAGAAATGAAGTGCTTTATTCAGGGAGGCTCGATCCCTGTCTCTAAGAAATCTTGACAGGCTCTCCGTTCCGCTTCTCAGATTGCCAATACACATTGTGCTGGCATATCCATAACCGTGTACTTTTCTGAATGCCTGAACCTGCATGGCGCATGAAAAGGAAACCAGCATATTGGCAGCAATATTGAGATCGGCCGGCATGAGGCCGACAATGCCAAGCAGCACAATTTCAATCAGCAGTACGAGCTGTCTCCAGTGAACGTTTTTGCTGCTTTTGTATCTGTATTCGATTTGCTCTGTTATAAAAACGCCTGCAGCGAATGAAATCAAAGGAAGCATATAGTGGATTCCGTTGCCCATGTTTTTCATCATAAAATTCTGACTCATGAGAACAACATTGCCGGTTTGCGCATTTGCGAACACTTTTCCTCTGACATTGTAAGTATATGCATCCTGCAAGCCACCAGAAAAAGATAATACTGCGCTCAATCTGAAGCTTTCCGATGTCTGCATTTCAGACTTCTCTCCCTTACAAATTCCGATTTGTTGCCATGATTCTACCATAACCACTTAATCGGCACAATTGCCAATTTTCACATTCCACATTATGAACTCAACTTCCACCCTCTACAATTCCATCTACTCCGGCATTCACCGTTTCGAGGTCAAGGTGAACATCTCCGCGACGGCCGAAGGCCTAGTGCAGAGCAGCACCGACTACGGCATGGACGTGCTCACGTCGCTGAACAGCAACCGCAGCGTCTTCGGCTCCGGCTCTCCGCGCCTCGGCCTCGCCCCGGCAGGGGAGCTGTCCCTTTCGCTGTACCTCAACTCCGCATCTGTCCCGCGCATGGCGGAGATCCGGCCATACTTCCGCGTCGTGAATGATACCCGACAGTCCGAGTGGATCGCTAAGGGCGTCTACTTCGTGGACACCCGCGAGGCGGACACCACCACCGGTCTTCTGACACTCCACGCCTACGACTCTATGCTGAAAGGGGAGCAGGCCTACCCGTCCACATCTCATTCGTGGCCGGCTGCTGATCTTGATGTCGTCACCGAAATCGCCTCGTTCCTCGGCGTCAAGGTGGACGCGCAGACGACTTCCCTCATGACCGCCGGCTTCATGATCCCGCTGCCTGCACAGTATACCCTGCGTGAAACCCTCCAGTATATCGCGGCCCTTTACGGCGGGAGCTTCGTTATCACGGACGCGAACACCCTCCGCCTCATCCCGCTTTGGTCCGTGAAGAGCGAGGCGGACGCGCCGCTGGGCGGCACCCACCGCCTGACCGCGGCCCCTGCCTTCCCGGCCTGCACCGGCGTTCGCTTCCTGCTTGACAACGACCAGGAAGTTTTTGCCGGAGACGAAACCGGCTACGTGTATGAAATCGCCTGCCCCTTCGCCACAGCAGCGACGGCCGAAGGCCTAGTCCCTTCAGGGAGCGCCGCGGACCGCCTCCTCACCAAGATGCAGGGCTTCATCTATCGCCCCTTTGCCGCCGAGGTTGCCGTCGTAAACCCGGCCTGCGAGCTGGGGGACACCCTCTCCGTCCCGGACGGCAGCGGCGGAACCTTCCTGACCGGCCTTTTCTCTTCCAACCTCGTCTTCGACTCCCTCTGCGCCGCCTCCGTCTCCGCTCCGGAGGATGAAGAGCTGGATCATGAATACCCGTACATTCCCGCCACGGAGCGCAGCTTCACCCGCCGCATTCAGAATGTCCAGTCTGAGTTGACGCTGCAGGCGCAGCAGATCGCCGCCAAGGTCTCCCGAACCGGCGGGGATCCGTCCAGCTTCGGCTGGTATCTGGACGCGGACAAGTTTGAACTCCGCTCCAACGGCAGTGTCGTGATGCTGGTAAACGCGTCCGGCCTCAGCGTGGACGGCGTCGTGAACGCGGCTTCAGGCAACATCGGCGGCTGTACCATCGAAGGCGGCGTTCTCAAAGTCTACAACGCCAACATCGAAAACCTCAACGCCTCGAAGATCACGTCCGGCACCCTGAATTCCAATCGCATCGGGGACTACTCCCTCACCTCATCCAAGATCGACGACTACGCCGTCGTAAGTCGCACCATCGCCGGTTCCGCCGTCAGCTACGGCAAAACCAGTTTCCAGTCCACCCTGGATCAGGTGGGCACCAACAAAGCCAACATCGACACCCTCTACGGCTACTTCGAGGGCTCGGCGAGCTTCTCTTCGGTCCTCACAGGATCCCTGGCCATCAATTACCACTACCTCGGCTTGGAAACCATCACCATCGGCGGCGTGAACCGCAAAGTCGTCACATGGACATAAAAAGGAGGACATTATGTTAACCATTGAAACCGCACAGGGCACCTCAATCCCCATCACCTGGATCGGCATCAGCGAGCTGGACGGCAGCCTTCGCTTCGAGGTCGCCGTATCCGCTTCTGCTGATGCCCCCAATTCCACTTTTCACTCTTCACTTTCCACTTTGTTCTCAATCTTCTCCGATCCGGAGCACACCCGCACCCTGACCCGCGTCTTCGATGAGGATAAAAAAACCTTCGAAGGCTATACAACCTTCAAAGGCATTGAACGTATGGCTACCGGCAATATTATAATTCGGCTGAAGAAATAAGCTGCTGAAATAAAAATAGTTTACAACTGTTGGACGAAACTTACATTTTGAACAGATCGGAATGTGTTCCCAGACGGTAAAGCATGAGAATGAGGACATCATTCCGGATCTCATAGATCAGAAGCCAATCCGGCTCAATATGGCACTCTCGTGTTCCCTTATAGTTCCCCGAAAGCTCGTGATCATGAAACTGGGTTCCCAAAGTTCCCCCGGAGGAAAGAATGCTGATAACTTCAAATAGTTTGTCCAGATTTTTGTGCTGTTTTTTTGGCAAGTTTCAGATCTTTTTTGAACTGGGTGGTGAATTTTACTTCGTACTTCATGCTTCGAGTGCAGCCCTCAGAGCGTCCATGCTGGTATAACCCTTAACTGTGTTATCCGTGGCGATACGCCTTCCTTCCTCAATAGCAGCAGCGGTGATTTCATTGGGCACATCAAGTTTCAGCGGGAATGGAATTCCCTGCTCACGGATCGTGGTTCTGAGGAAGATATTAATGGCTGTGGTCATATTTAACCCGAGTTCATTAAAAATCAGTTCAGCCTGTTCTTTCACTGCTTTATCCGTTCTGATATTTAAATTTGTCGTTGTCATAGTAATCCCTCCGATCTGAGGAAAGTATAGATCAAATTTCGTTTGTTGTCAACACATTGTCATTATGGAGGCCTATATGTCCAACACACTTCTCATTTATAACCAGCTCCGCGCAGCCGGCGTCTCCCGCGCGGGAGCTCTCGGTCTGCTCGGCAACTGGAAGGCCGAATCCGGACTGGAGCCCTGCCGCCTGCAGAACGACTTCTCCGCCAATCGCATTTATTCCCACGCCTACACCGCCGATGTGACCGCCGGAAGGATCACCCGCGCGCAGTTTGCCCGGGATCAGAAGGGCTACGGTCTCGCCCAGTGGACCTATTTCAACTTTTCCACCGGCCAGGGGAGGAAACTGGAGCTCTACGACTTCTGGAAAAAGTCCGGCAAGGCCCTGGACGATGTAAGCATGCAGGTCTCCTTCGCCCTGCACGAGCTGACCACGGAAGCCCAGTATGCCGGCCTCTGGCAGATTCTCCGCACCACGGATGACATCTGGACCGCCACAGACAAAGTCTGTCGTCTCTACGAGCAACCCTATTACTGCAACGTCGACACCCGCTTTCGCTATGCGAAGGAACTGGAAGCTGAGATAGCTTCCGCCGAAGAGGAAGCAGCCCCTGTGCCCGAAGATGCCGCTCCCAATTACTCATTGAACATTGAACATTCAACATTGGCGCCAGCCGCCTGGCCTCCCCGCATGATCGACAAGTCCATGGCCGGCACGGATGTCGCCGTGCTGCAGGCGATCCTGACCGCACGCGGCTACTACACAGGCCCCCTGGACGGCCTCTTCGGCGAAGCCCTGGACACTGCCGTCCGCAAGTTCCAGCGCGAGCATGATCTTGAACCTGATGGTGTCGTCGGTCCACTGACTTGGGCTGAGCTGCTGAAGCTCTCATGATTTTCAATCATGCAAAGCACACCACAATTGAACATTGACTATTTAACATTTTATATTATTTAAGGAGGAAAAACTAATGCGTGATTTTTGGACTATCATCAAGGCCGCTTTCACTGCGGTCGGCGCCTGGCTTGGCTACTTCCTGGGCGGAAGCGACGGTCTGCTCTATGCGCTGCTGATCTTCGTGATCGTGGATTACCTCACCGGCGTCATGTGTGCCATCGAGGATCACAAGCTCAGTTCCGCGGTTGGATTCCGCGGTCTCTGCCGGAAGGTGCTGACCTTCCTGCTGGTGGGGATCGCCCAGGTCCTGGATGTCCACGTCCTGAACCAGCCGGGCGTCCTGCGTACTGCCGTTATCTTCTGGGCGATTGCAAACAACGGCCTCTCCATCCTGGAGAACGCCGCCCACCTCGGCCTGCCCGTCCCCGAACAGCTGAAAGCGGTGCTCGAGCAGCTGCATAACAGAGATCAAAAGAGTGGCGAACCCGAAATTGTAAACGGCGAACCTGTGGACGAATAGCAAATAGAACTGCCGGCCCGTGGTGAGGAGTGAATCCCACAACGGGCCATTATTTTTGCTTCGTTTCGGTTTTATATTGCATTTATTATTATCAATGTTATAATATTTAAGGATCTGATGTGCTTTACATATGCGATCCGACAATCGCCGATCATGAGGCATCGGTGAATGCTGATGAGTGAAAGGAGATCATAATGAAGAAATTCCTGGCAATTCTCCTCTGCCTCCTTTTGGCCCTGCCCGCAACCGGCGCATGGGCGGAAAACAATACGATGGCAGACGGAACCTATGCGGCCTCTGCACAGGGCATGGACGGCCCGGTCGATATTGAGCTTACGGTCAAGGATAATGAGATTACCGAGATCACCGTTGTGGAAGACAACGAAACTGCCGGTGTCGGTGTGAAGGCACTGGAAATTATCCCCGCTAAGGTATTAGAAACACAGTCTCTTGCTGTGGACAGTGTATCCGGTGCGACTATCTCGAGCGCTGCCATCAAGGCCGCAATTGCGGATGCAATCACACAGGCCGGCGGCGATGCCGCCGAATGGCGCGGCCGCACAATCGAAACCGTTAAGGAAGACGCTGAGTATGACTATGATGTCGTCGTTGTCGGTGCAGGACTTGCCGGGCTCACAACTGCGGTCAGCGCCGAGAGTGCCGGAGCCAAAGTCGCCTTGCTTGAAAAGCAGGGCATCATCGGGGGCACCTCTGTCTTCAGTTCCGGTAACTTCCTGGCTGCCGGTACGGAAGAGCTGATCCCGGATGTCGTAAAGGCATGGGATGCGAGAAATAAGCTTCAGGAAGTCAACAAGGTCAATATTGAGCTCGTTGAGAATCTTCTGAGCGTCAGCCCTGCTGTCCTCCAGATGTATAATGACATCGGCGTGGATTTCAACTATGATGATTCGACCTTTACGGCTTCTCCTGTCCCTTCTGAGCGCGCAGTAAAGAATGCCTCCACCATCGAGATGGTTGACACCGGCGTGAAGGCCAAGGGCTGCGAAGCCCTGATCGCTTCGATCGTTGATCGTCTGGAAGCTGACGGTGTGGACATTTATCTGAATACTGCTGCGACTTCTCTGATCACGGATGCTGACGGCAGCGTCACCGGTGTTATCTGCGAGAATGAGAAGACCGGTACAAAGACCTTCCATGCGAAGGCGGTTGTACTCTGCACCGGCGACTATGCCCGCAACAATGCCCTGAATGCCGAACTGGCGCCCGAGACGGTCGGCGAGTTCACCGCAACTGCTGCGAGCAACAAGGGCGACGGACTCCGCATGGCTGTTGAAGTCGGCGCGGGCCTGCACCCCTATCAGGAATCCCTGAGCGGCAACTTTAATGCAGATCCGTTCGACATGCCAGTTGTCGGCCAGCCGAATAACCAGTTCCCGTTTTCCATTCTTCTGGTAGACCGTGAAGGCCAGCGCAGAGTAAGCGAAGCCAAGGGACCGCATGACCAGCAGGTCTTCTTCATCTACGAAGATGAGCCGGATCACGGTTGGGCAATCATGGATCAGGATATTGCGGATACCTTCCTGAATCTTGATACCTATCTTGAGAAGACCGAAGCGGGCAATCCCTTTATCAAGGCATATAAAGCAGATACCATCGAGGAGCTTGCTGGCCTCATTGGCATTGCTCCCGATGCACTTGCCGGAACCGTTGCGGACTATAATGCCCTCTGTGAAGCAGGAGAGGATACCCAGTTCAATAAAGATGCCAAGTATCTCAACCCAATCACCGAAGGACCGTTCTATGCTGTGAAGGAATATGATATGACACGCGGCAATTATGGCGGCATTCTTACCAATGCAGACTTCCAGGTCATCACGGAAGCCGGCGAGGCAATTCCTGGCCTGTATGCCACCGGCATCATCAGCTCCGGTGATTACTTCGGCGACTATTATCCCGGACGTGAAGCGCTGAGCCTTTGCGCACACGGCGGATATATTGCCGGAAATAACGCGGCAGAATTTGCAAAGTAAAATGTAACCGGTAACGGCTGTGTGAACAGCATGTCCACCTGTGAGTTCTCAGACTGCAAGCCTCATGCAGTCTCCTGAACTCCAGGTGTTTTTGATTGATAAGACAAGTGGACGTAGCCAATGGCGTTACAATTCCCGATGAAAAACCCATCGGAGGCCAACACATTAGAACAGGGAAATCTTCACAGCCGTTTTTATTGCGCAGTTTGACAATGTTTGATATAATATAAAAAACTGAAAAACTGGAAAAGGGGAGATATGCTTATGATGTACGGCTACATGACACTGCCGGATGAAACCGGAATTGCCCATTCTGAGATGAAAGCCGACGGTTCGGTCAAGGTGTATATTGAAAAACCGATCGAAGGCGGCTTTCAGCATGCCACCTGTTATCTTCCTTCATACCGTTGGGAAGAGATTAAAGGCTTCACAGATCAGGAAGTTCAAAAACTGGAGAGGCTGCTCCAAAACAATGCACATCTGATCCTGCAGTTTGCCCGGGAAGGCGGATTTGAAAATGCCTCAAGTTTTTAAGGTAGGCTCATATATATTCGTTAAATACTTTGATGAAATCTATTACTATTGCTAATTGCGTGTGTCAGGGGGGACGTGAGCGCCGCACCCCCCGCTTCCCCCAATTCCACTTTCCACATTCCACATTGAATACGAAGCATCGCCTTCGGCCCGAACAGCCTCACCCGCTGCCCGGGCCGCTTTTTCTTGCCCATAGTCTAATTTTCTGCTACAATTCCCAATGCTAAGGACACAGGGACGGTTCTCTGTGTTCTCCGCAAAACACCGAGAACTGTTCCCCTGTGTCCGATGCCTCCACCCCACAATTTCTCATTTAACATTTACCATTTACCATTTGAATTGAGGGAGGATTGAACAAGGAAAGACTTTTGGCGCATCATCAAGGCTTCTCTCGCCGCTGTCGGCGCCTGGCTCGGCTACTTCCTGGGCGGAAGTGACGGCCTGCTTTATGCGCTTCTGGTCTTCGTGATCGTGGACTACCTCACCGGCGTCATGTGTGCCATCGAGGATAATAAGCTCAGCTCCGCTGTCGGCTTCCGAGGCCTCTGCCGGAAGGTGCTGACCTTTCTTCTGGTGGGCATCGCCCAGGTCCTGGACGTGCACGTCCTGAACCAGCCCGGTGTCCTACGTACCGCTATCATCTTCTGGGCCATTGCAAACAACGGCCTCTCCATCCTGGAAAACGCCGCCCACCTCGCCCTGCCGGTACCGGAACAGCTCAAAGCGGTATTGGAACAGCTACATAATAGAGATCAAAAAAAGCGGTGAACCGGAAGCCGTAGACGGTGAATCTGTAGACGAATAGGTAACTAAACTGCCAGCCGGCAGTGAGAAGCAAGACGATCTGATCAGCCCCTGTCATGGTCAATGTCATTAAGTTAATGCCCTTGAAGCCAAGGAAAAGCAACTATTGTAAGGAGAAGTCTCCAATTCATACAATAGTTGCTTTTTTGGGCATTTTACAGGCGTTAAAAATTACACCTGTAAAACGCTGATTGTCTATTATTGTGCGGATACCAGAATCTTTACGAAACGTTTGCTTTTCAATGCCGGGTAGCTTCCAGATACGCGTCGATCCGGAAGGAACACTGGAGGAGAAATTGTGTTTCCATATCTTCAAAGTCGAGGCCCGTCAGACTGATGATCTTTTGCTTTCGATAAGAGAGTGTATTCCGATGCAGGAAGAGCTCGGACGCGGTCTGGTTCTGATTAAAGCCCGTTCTGGTATAGGTCTTCAGCAGGTCATAGAGCTGTGTCCCGTTTTCACTGTCATAGGCCCGCAGAATCGCAAGAGCTGGATGACAGTAAAACCCGATTTTACGCTGCGAGCCGATCTCGTCGATGATGTCGTAGAAAGAAAACGACTTGTAATTAAAAACATTCCCCTCGCGGTCCATTGCCAGCGCCAGTTCAATCGCTCTGACGGCCTGGTTATAATAGTGCCGGGTAGAGTTCACTTTGCCGAAGGGATTACTGACCCCTGCAATGAGGTGCTCCTGCTGGCAAATGGTATCCAGCAGATGAAGAGTTTCTTCTGGCAGATCCGGGGCTTTTTCATCCAGACCGAACAGCATGACGACCGCACTGTGGTAGTAAACCATGTGCTTCCGCTGGAAGCTCATGTTCAATGTTGTCATAAGCGACTCCCGCACATAGCTGTCCCCGCGAAAATATCGGGGCTTGACCATTGCGATGCACATCCGCTTCGGGAACTGCATCTCTCCGGCCGTGATTCTCGCCTGGATCTGTTCCGATGATATGCCGTTAAAAATATCTGCTAGAAGGTTGCTGTACATGTGGCTGGGGTTATCCGCAGATGTGCTTCTCCCCCTCACGAGTTTCAGCACCGTGTCCCCAATCAGGAGGAGCATCTCGCTGCAGAGGCGGTTGAACTCCGGTCTGGACTGAATCATGAACGCATAAGCATAGAGCTCGGAGTCCAGATAGATCCGGTGGGAGAGGTAGTAGATGCGGTTGTCCGCGCAGTACCGGAACGCAGGATCGTCTTCTTCCCCCTCATGCTGCAGTCGTACATCCCGGATATGATCAATGAAAAAAGGCGGACAGTAGCCGCGGGCCACGCTCTCCTGCCACAGAGAGTCCGCGATATGGAAGGGCTGGGAGTTGGCTATGATCTTGCCACTCATATCCATAATGACGATTGAGGTTTCCAGCATGTCTCCCATCTCGTTAAGGATGGTTCCCAGACCAGTTCCATGCAAGAGGCTTTCCATGATGTGGAATCTGAGGTTCTGAATGGCATGGTTGTCCAGAATATACTGTCTGGCACATGCAATAGTCTCCGCCAGCTTCTCCGGCTCTGTCCGGATCCAGTTGATCCGAAGGGCATCCTCTTCCGTCAGACGTGCGCCGCACCACAGAAGGTTTGCGGGCATCTGCGTCTTATCCATTGCCTTCAGGTTATCCGAAATATACAGCACATCATCCCGGTATTCCGTTGCTTCTGTTACCGGAATCAAATCATAGACCTGCCTGTCCTTGACGATCTGGGAGTCCAGCAGCAGATGATCACTTTTAAGTTTTTCTTCCAGGCTTTTCAGCAGCACTTCACTCACCTCGTGGAAAGTTTATGCTATCTGCACAAATATTTCAAGTAGTTAAATCATTTTGAGCAACGTTGCACAAAAAAGCTCTGTTTTTTGTGTGGTCTGCACGTTAACTTTTTGTCAGTTTCGTGTTAATCTTTTGGCGTTCTCGGAAAATACACACTGATTTCAGGAGGTAGTTATGAAATACGAAAAGCTTTTTGAGAAAGGCAAAATCGGAAAGTTGACGATCAAGAACCGCATCGTCATGACCCCGATGGGAACCGGTTTTGCCGCAGCTTCTGGCGAAGCATCGGAAGAGATCACCCGTTATTATGAAGAACGCGCCAAGGGCGGCGTCGGTCTGATCATTTCTGAGGTCTGTCGCATTGATGAGCTGTCTGGCGTTGCTCAGCCGTGCCAGCTCTCTGCTACGGACATGAGCGTGATCCCGAGCTTCACGCGTATGGTCGATCGCGTCCATGCCTATGACACCAAGATGTTCATGCAACTGCACCATCCCGGCAACGAGGCATACCCCATTACGCTCCACGGCAATCCTGTCATCGCTCCTTCCCCCGTTATCTGCAAGACGGTCGGCGTGATGCCGAAGGAAATGACCACCTCCGAAGTGGAAGAGATGGTCAAAAAATACGTTAAGGGTGCGTTCATCGCCAAGACCGCCGGCTTTGACGGTGTCGAGATTCACGCCGCGCACGGCTATCTGGTCAACCAGTTCCTTTCTCCGCATACCAACAAGAGAACCGACAAGTATGGCGGAGACTTCTTCAACCGCATGCGCTTCCTTACCGAGATCATCGTCAGCATCCGCTTCGCCTGCGGCGCGGACTTCCCGATCTCTGTCCGTATGGATGGCAATGAATTCCTTGAGGACGGCCTGACCGAGGAAGAGTGCCTGCATATCGCTCGCTACCTCGAGAGTCTCGGCATCGCCTGCCTGAACATCAGCTGCGGCACATATGAGACCGGTTGGTCCATCATCGAGCCCTACGCCTTTGCTGAAGGCTGGAAAAAGCACCTCGCCCAGAACATCAAGGCTGCAGTCCATATTCCGGTCATCGCCGTCAACACCGTCAAGCACCCGGCCTTCGCCGAGCGGCTGCTGGAGGAAGGCGTCTCGGACTTCGTCGGTATCGCCCGCGGCAACCTGGCGGATCCGCAATTTGGCAACAAGGCCAAAGCCGGTGACGATGCCCGTGTTCGTAAGTGCATCGGCTGCATGAACTGCTTCAAGATGGCCGCTCTCGGTCGCGCCATCGAATGCGCTGTCAACCCCCTACTCGGCCGTGAAACGTATCGCGGAGACGACAAGCTGGTCAAAGATGGAAACGGACGTACCGTTGCCGTCATCGGTGCCGGACCTGCCGGCATGCAGGCTGCCATCGTCCTTGCCAAACGCGGGTACAAGCCGGTTGTCTTTGAACAGAGCAATACCATTGGCGGCGCCATGAATCTGGCGGACAAGCCGCCCTGCAAGACCCTGATCGAGGAATTCATCGAGACGCTGCGCCTTGAGGCAGAAGATCTCGGTGTTGAGATCCGTCTCAATACCGTCGGTACCGTTGATGCGATCAAGGCAATCGGTGCCTGCGGCGTTGTGGTGGCCGCAGGCGGCGTTAAGATCATTCCTCAGGTTCCCGGCATTGAGAAGACCGTCACCTATGAACAGGTCCTCACCAAAGAGGTCAACTACAGCGGGAAAAAGATCGCCGTTATCGGCGGTGGCCTCACGGGCTTGGAGACCGCGGAGTACCTCAGTGACTTTAACAACGAAGTCACGGTGGTGGAGATGGCCAGCGCGGTTGGTACTGCTATGTATCGCAGCCTGACTGCGTCCGTTGTCGAACACATCACCAAGAACGGCGGCCACATTATGACCGGCAGCATGTTCAAGGCTGTTGGCGACGGAACGGTTACCATCAATGATCTGGCCTCTGGCTTTGATAAAGATTACCCGTTTGACGCTGTGGTCGTTGCCATGGGTGTCAGAGCAAACGACGCGCTCGTTGCGGAGTTTGAGGCCGCGTTTGACAAGGTTGTTGCCGCCGGTGACGTGATCAATCCGGGCAACATCGCAGACGCGACACACGCCGGCTATGACAAAGGCTTCGTGTTTTAATTGGATGAAAGAAGGAGAACGAGATCATGAAAGAATTTAAAGATAAGGTTCTTGTTGTTACCGGCGGCGGTCGCGGCATAGGGCGTGCCATCGCGGTAGAAGCCGCAAAGCGTGGTATGAAATGCGTTGTGAACGACATTGACGGCGATGCAGCGCGCAGTGTCGTCGCCGAGCTGAAGGCCCTCGGCACCGAGGCCGTCGCACAGGAAGCCGACATCTCTCTGTATGAGAACATCGAGGCACTCCTGAAGCTGACGCTGGACACCTTCGGACGGGTTGATATTCTCTGCAACAACGCTGGCTGCGCCGTTTCCGGACCGATCTGGGAGCTGCCGAAACGCGATATTGACTGGATCGCCGAGCTTAACTTCCTCAGCCACATTTACGGCATGAAGGTCTTTATTCCCCAGATGATCAAGCAAGGAACTCCGTGCGAGATCATCAACACCGAATCCACCGCCGGACTTATGACCTCCGGCAAGGCCACGATGTATCACTGCACAAAGGCCGCGGGTGTAGCCGCTTCTGAGAGCGTCTATATGGGCCTGAAGGAGCACGGATATCCCATTACCGTCCACTGCCTGGTTCCGGCTTATGTCAAGACCACCATTCATCTTGCCGACCTGCACCGTCCGGAGCGTTACAAGATGAACGACGATCCCTATTACACCAGCGAAGAGTACAAGGCCGGCCAGATTCGTTCGGAGCGCGGCGTTATGAGCGGCATTGAAGACTGGTATGTCGGCGAAGCGGTCTTTACCGCTATCGAGGATGAGAAGTTCTACATCTTCACACATCCTGAATCCCAGGTCATCGCCCAGGGCCGTGTCCAGAGACTGGCCTCCGGTGTCAACCCCATGCTCGGGTAATTGTTTCATGATCAATGCCCGCATTCTTTCCCGGAATGCGGGCAGCTTTGAAATACGAATTGGAGGTTTCATATGTTTACTGCGTTTGAAAAAGCCAAAGTAGTTGTTACCGGCGGCGCCAACGGGATCGGAAAAACCATCGCGCTGGGATTTGCGAAACGCGGCTCCGATGTTGCTATCGTCGATATTCACGGTGACGAGGCAGAAGCCGCTGCCGCAGAGCTGCGGGCACTGGGCAGCGATGCCTTTGCGATTACCGCGGATGTCTCCGTCCTGGAGCAGTGCGGAATGGTATTTGACACTGTTATGAAAAAATTCGGCCGTGTGGACGTCCTAGTCAACGACGCTGGTGTCAGCGCTCTGTCAGATGTTGAGCACATTCCGGAGAAGGACATCCGCTGGGTTTATGAGACCAACGTCTATTCTCACTGGTTCATGATGCAGAAGTTCTTGCCACAGATGCGCGCGCAGAAGACGCACTGCCAGATCATCAACGTTTGCTCCATTGCCGGATTGATCTCCATGAACGGTGCCCCCGCCTACTTCAGCTCCAAACATGCCGCCGTTGCCCTTTCCGAATGCGTATACAAGCAGATGCGGGCTGAAAACGCGGATATTGATGTTTCTGTTTTTTGCCCGGGCTATGTAAAGACCGAGATGCACCTGACAGATCGCCATCGTCCGGAGCGCTTTGCCATCAGGGATGACGAACCGTACTACCATACCGAGGAGTATGCGAAGTTTGTCGCCTTCAACAAGTATCTTCTGGACAACGGCAACGACGTGGAGACCGCGGTTGATTCAATCTTCAAAGCGCTGGAGAAAGACCAGTTCTATATCTTAGACACCCCGAAGTACGAGCGTCTGCTCTGCGAACAGGGCGTATTTGAAGCGGAAAAGGTTCGCCCCGTTGATTACTATACTCTGAACTGAGGAGGACATTCCCGTGGAAAAGGAAATTGAAAAGAAATTTCTTCTGTATTTTCGGCTCATGCTCCTGTGCTGGATCCTGATTGCCAACGCGATCCTGCACATTATCAACTTTGAGTACAGCTGGCTGATCTTTATCAGCAACATCATGCTCTTTACGATGAGTGGTGACATCAAGGAACGCTTCCTCTCCGTTGAGCTCGGAGGACTCGTCGGTTTGGTTCTGACCGTTTTGACCCTGCTGGCGGTTTCCGCCCTCTCCAAGGTCATCGGCGGACTGTTCGGCTTTCTGATCCCCTTGGCTGTGGTTCTGTTCCTGCTGATCATTGTTCATCCCTATGCCCCCCAGGTGCTCAACAACGTCGGTTTTGCCTATCTGACCTGCGCTTGCATCGACATTCCCGCATTTTCCACCCACATCGGTCTGTTCATCGGCGTGTTCGTGGTTGGTTCCCTGATCTTCAACGGTGTTAGCATTCTGCTGATGAAACCGGCGAAAGCCCTTGCCATCAAAAGCGTGAAGGGTGCGTGATCGGATGAGCATTCTTCCGAAAGATATCCATCAGGGAATCGCTCTCGGCCTGTACGGCGTTGCGGGAATTCTCGCGCTACTGAAAAAACCGATTCTCCTGATTTCGCTGGTCGCCGCTCATCTTTGTGAGTATCTCACCATCTCCCGGCCTCTTGCCGCGGAGAAAGCGATCGCCCAGCCCTCTGCCCTTATCCATACGCTTTTGTATGGCTTTACCTGGTGGAAACCCATCAAGAACCGCCATTAAGAAAAGAGGCTGTTTCAAAAGGTAGCCCTGAAAAAGTGAGAAAATAACGGCAGCCGTCCCTTGGAAAGAGGGGCGGCTGTCGGCACATAATTTCGTTGTGAAAAAAATATGTGGCCTATTCTGTAGCAGAAGGAATTTTTTCCCGCCATGCGGAAAAGAACCCAAGCAAGGCACAGCCCGCGTTTGTTATCGCCGTGATCAGCCTTGTGCTTGTAGTGCTCAACCTGGTCTATCCCGAATATTTCAATGGATATATTTCCGATTTTCTGATATAATGGTCACAGCTAACCCAAAAAGAAAAAACAGGAGGATGTCTCAGATGAAAAAAGCCCTATGCCTGATCCTTGCGCTGATCTTGACGTGTGCCCTGATGCCTGCGGCACTGGCCGAGTACGAACCGCCGGTGTACGAGGCGACGGAAGGAACCCCGTACGGAATTCCGCTGCCGACGTCCGTTGACGACATGTCAACATCACGGTTTCCTATTCCGACTGCTCGCTGAAGGTGGATCCGGCGACGGGCCTGATCCGCGGCTTCGGCTATGACCAGGTTTCGCAGTACGGCGAACAGATCATCTCGGCGGAAGTCAACTACAACGTGGACAAGGAACC
>Ga0256404_1005625_pt1 | contig 21929 bp, 22 predicted proteins | sample RumenRJG_01DNA_FD_185990 | JGI IMG/M metagenome (GOLD analysis project Ga0256404, IMG submission 185990) | Bovine rumen microbial communities from Lethbridge, Alberta, Canada - RJG_01 | ecosystem: Host-associated > Mammals > Digestive system > Stomach > Rumen | place: Canada: Alberta | collected...
TGTCCGCCGAAGCTGAACGAAGCCATGACGGGCAGCTGCAAGTAGTTGTTGACATATTTGTAGTCCATCAGCTGGTTCACCTGCCGATGGTGGCGGTAATTCTTCTGCGTCCAGTCGAGCTCGGCGCGAATACCTAACCAGTCGTTGACGTCATACTGTCCCATGACGCCGAGGGTAACACCCCAGCGGTCGTCGTACACATAGTCCGTCTGATAGTGTTTGTCGATGATGAAGTGATTGTAGTCAGCACCACCGTTGACACCCACACGCCACTGGGCAAAGCCCAGCGAAGGCAGCATGAGCGCCAGAATTGTCCATAACTTTTTCATCTTGTGTAGCAAATGTTATCTGTTAATGATTTCTTTTCGGGCGGCAAAAATACAAAAAAATGTGCTACGATGCAAGAGTTTCCCCTAAAATCCGCAACAAATAGTGATGTAGACTACATTTCTCTGAATCATAGCTTTTTGTCGATAACCGGACCTACATAACGGGAAAAAAGCTCTTTTACGTGAAATATTCCTCCAAAAGGAGTGATTCTCTCAGATTTTATTTGTACCTTTGCCATGTCATTGATGATTTTGCTTGTCTTGAATTGCAGCACTAAGGTAAGTGAAAAATCTGACATGACAAAAAAAAGCTATTAAACTAAAGTGCTGCGGAATCTAGGCTTATTAATTTTGCACGTAAAATAAACCGACGAGCGATATGAAACGACTACTTTTTTTCCTGCTGACGACTGCGCTGTTGCCTGTCAGTATGGCCGGACAACCCCAGAAGGGCAATTTCCAAAAGGGAGACTACGGCTATCTGTACTGTCACATGAACGACCACGGACGTGCTTGGACGGCTTACGCCCTGAGTCGTGACGGACTGCACTATCACGACCTGCTGAACGGCGACTCGATATTCAGCGACCGTGAACATGCCCGCATAGAAGGCGCCACGCGCGACGCCTTTATCTGTCGTAAGCACGACGGCAGCGGGTATCTGATGGTCTGCACCGACATGAACGTCGGCCGTTTCAAGGATTTGAAGAAGAAAGCCGAGTGGGACAACTACGGCATCGACCTGTTGACCAGCGACGACCTGATACACTGGCAGTCGAAGACCTTCGACTACCGCCAGGGGCGCAGCATCTTCTGTAACCCCGAGGCAGAAAGCGTCTACAAGGACTGGTCGACCATCAACCGCGTGTGGGCACCGCAGATTATGTGGGACGGCGATTACACATGGCCCGACGGCAAACGAGGCGGTTACTTCATCTATTACTCGATGTGGAACCGTGGCGAAGAGAAGTACGACCGCATGTACTACTCGTATGCCGACGAGACCTTCACGCAGCTGACGCAGCCCAAGCTGCTCTTCGACTGGGGCTATGCCACTATCGACGCCGACATCAACTGGGTGGAGAGTGACCAGCAGTGGCACATGATGATAAAGAAAGAAGGCGGCAAACCAGGACTCTTCACCGCCACTGCCCGACAACTGACAGGTCCGTGGGGCGAACCTGTGGAAGACGACTATGTCAGTTTTGAGGGTAACAAGAAATGTGAAGGCGTGTCCGCCTTCCAGTTGGCTGGTCACGACGACTGGATGATAGGCTACATCGAATACTCGTCGCGCCCGCGTAACTACCGGCTCTGCACGGCAGACAAGCATATGCGCAACTTCCAGAAGCCACGCAACATAGAGGGCGTCAATGCTCCGCAGCACGGCTCGTTCCTGCGGTTGACCAAGGAAGAGTACGACCGTCTGCAGGCATGGAGCGACGGGTATGAGTTGGCGACGATGCAACCCAACCAACAGAATCCCGTCATTGCTGGACTGTATGCCGACCCGGAAGTGCTGTGGTCGGAACGCGACCAGAAATACTACCTGTATCCGACGACCGACGGTCAGGAGAACTGGGACAACCACGACTTCCGCTGCTATTCCAGCACAGACTTGAAAGACTGGAAGTACGAGGGCGTCATCCTGGACCTGCAGACCGACTGCCAGTGGGCGAAGCGTAAGGCATGGGCACCCTGCATCATTGAGCGCAAGGTGGGGAAAGGCAAGAAGGCGAAGTACAAGTACTACTATTATTTCGTAGGCGAGGGCAAAATTGGCGTGGCTGTCAGCGACCAGCCTACCGGACCGTTCAAGGATGCGCTGGGCAAGCCGCTATGTACGCAGGACATGCCCGTGATGAAGCAAGGCGGTGCGACCATTGACCCTGACGTCTTCCAAGACCCCCAGACGGGAAAATACTACCTGTATTGGGGTAATGGCACGATTGTCTGTGCCGAGCTGAACGACAACATGACGAGTTTCAAGGGCGAGCCGACCATCGTGCTGCCTCGTCAGGACAAGGCACGCTTCCATTACAATGAAGGACTGTACGTGTTCTATCGTGACGGCAAGTATTATTTCACCTGGTCGGAGAACGACACCCGTTCGAAGAACTACCGCGTGCGCTACGCCATCAGCGATTCGCCCACGGCATTGGTGCGTGACGGACAGCCCGTTACAGCAGCCGAGAAAACCATCGTGCTGCAGCGCGACAACAGCAAGCAGATATTCGGTACAGGTCATCATGCCGTGGTGCAGAAGCCCGGCACGGACGAGTGGTACATCGTCTACCACCGCTTCCAGCGTCCGCGCGGAGCCAAGCTCGACTGGAGCGCAGGCTACAACCGCGAGGTGTGCATAGACCGTCTGACTTTCGACAGCAAAGGAAATATCATACCCGTAAAACCAACATTATAAAAGTAAGACAATGAGAAAATTATTGATGATGCTGGCACTGACAACGGCAGCCGCCGCTCAGGCCAGCGAAAAGATTGACACCGTAGAAGTGAAGAACGCCGAGAAGGTTGTTATTGTAACCAGTGATACCGCTCAGCAGGTAACGATTGTGGGAAACGGAGGTCACACCGCCTATGACGGACAGGTTCCCCTGAATGAATACAAGATGCGCAAGCTGCGCAAAGCCAAGGGAAAGTATAACCCCTGGGATGTAGACCCAGACCTCGGTGTCGGCTTTGCCACCCCGCTGAGCACGTCGGACGGTTATGGCTTTGCCACGTTCCGCTCGCGGGAAATCTTCTTCGGCGTGAAGTTCGCCTATACCCCTGAGAAGGCGCTGCAGACCTATAGCTTCGGACTGTGGTGCGACTGGAAGCGCTATGGGCTGAGCACCGACAAGATGATGACGAAGGTGGCTGACGACGCTATCGTGCTGGCTCCGTATCCGATGGATGCCAAGAACCGGGTCTCGCGTCTGAACATCTTCAGTCTGTCCGTACCCCTGCTGTTCACGCAGAAGTTCGGTCACAAGAGCAATTTCAGCTTCACGCTGGGTCCGGTGGTCAACTTCAACCTGTACGGAAGGGTGAACACGCAGTATGACCTGGGCGACGAGGCACATGACATTACCACGAAAGGAATCAAGTATAACGTGGTAACGGTCGACCTTATGGCGGCATTTACTTATAAAGAGGTGTCACTCTATTGCAAGTATTGTCCGATGAATGTCATCAAGGAGAACAAAGGACCTAAGTTCCAGTCACTCACCTTCGGCCTGTATCTTTGACAACTCGGCTTCTGTCTTTGACAGCTTGTCCTTGCAGAACTTAATGAGTCGCTGTGCAGCTTTCAGCTGTGCAGCGATTTCGTCGATATCCAGTTCGTTGGATTCCATCTTTCGGACAATGCCTTCCAACTGGGCCATTGCCGCCTCGTATTTCATCTCGTCGTTCATAGTACGGTAGATTTGATTGTTCCTTTTTCAACTCTTGTCTCCAGCACGTCGCCGGCCTTCAGCTGTTGCGGGTCGCGCACGGCACGTCCGTTGAGCAGGGTGATGCTGTAGCCGCGGCTCAGCAGTCGTTGCGGGTCATGGCTTTTCAGGAGCACCTCCAGCATCTCGATGCGATGGCGCGCTTCCGCCAAGTTGCGCTGTACGAGGGCGGGGAGAAGCGTCTGCAGGTTTGTCAGGCGCATCTTCTGATTGGCAATGCGCTGGAAGATTGCCGTGGTGATGCGCTGCTGCGCACTGTTGATGCGCTCCAGCACCTGGCGCAGGTGGTCGATGAGCAAGGCTGCTGCTGCCGTTGGCGTCTTCACCCGTGTGTGCGCCACCATGTCCAGTATTGACTCGTCGCGCTCATGACCGATTCCTGTGATGACAGGTAACGGGAACTGTGCGACATTTTCTGCGAGAGCCAGCGTGTCGAAACCGCTGAGGTCGGCAGTAGCGCCGCCGCCGCGAATGATAACGACGACATCGAAGGAAGTGTTGAGCGCGTAGATGCGCTCCAGGGCGGCAATGATGCTCTGTTCCACCTGTTCACCCTGCATGATGGCAGGAAACAAAGTGACCTCGAAGCGGAAACCGTATTCATTGTCCTCCAGTTGTCGGCAGAAGTCGCCGTAGCCTGCCGCATGCTCCGCAGAAATAACGGCAATGCGCTTGGCAAAGAGCGGGATGCGCAGTTCGCGCTGGAGGTCGAAGACACCTTCCTCCTTCAGTTGGCGGATAATCTCCAGTCGCTTGCGCGCCATATCGCCTAGCGTGTAGTTAGGGTCGATGTCAGTCACTATCCAGGAGAAGCCGAACGCCTCGTGGAACTGCGCATACACCTTCAGCAGCACCTTCATGCCCGTGCGTAGCGGCTCGCCCGTGGTGCGCTCGAAATACGGCTTCACCATCAGCCATGTCTGTCGCCAGCATTTGGCTGAGGCGCGTGCCACTGGTGTGTTGGTATGCTCGTCCTTCTCAATCAGTTCGAGGTAACAATGTCCATTGTGTTCGCGGCATTCAGAAAGTTCCGCTTCCACCCAATACTCGTCGGGCAGCTGCATATCGATGGCGTCGCGCACCATTTTGTTCAGTTGACTGAGCGCATAGCTTTTGTTCATTCCACATTCCTCCGTTTGCCCAGCATGTAAGCTCGCCAGAAATTAGGCAACCCGTAGCCGTAGATGTTGTCAGGGTGTTCGCGGTTATTGCCCGTTTGCCGAATCAGTTCAATAATCTCCTTTGCCGTCTTCTCTGGCATAGCCTGCCACAGACAAGCTGTCAGACCGCAGACAATCGGCGCTGCAAACGACGTCCCCATATCTTGTGAGATAACGCCCCGTCCGTTGACGAGGAAGGTTGGTGCGCCAACAGCCACGATGTCCGGTTTGACACGCCCGTCCTGCGACGGCCCAATCGAACTGAACGGTGCTATGCGGTGAGGCGCGTCGGGGGTGACGGCGCCAACGGTCAAAATATGGTCGGCGTCAGCCGGAACGGTAATCTTCTTCCACGGTCCCATGCCCGTATTGCCTGCAGAGTTGATGAGGATGATTCCCTTATCGGCCAGTAAGGATGCCGACTGGCTGACGAAGGCAGTATGACCGTCGAGTTGCCAAAGCTGATGGTTCATGGTGGTACGGTCGTATTCGTTATAGCCCAGCGAGGAATTGATGAGGTCGCAGCCCACGGAGTCGGCAAACTCAGCCGCCATGGTCCAATAGTCCTCTTCTACTTCCTGTTCAGTCTGCTGGTCTTCCGACCTCAGCAGCCAATAGGCGCTGCGTGGTGCGGAACCGATGAAATAGAACGGTTCGTTAATGACCATGGTGGAAAGCACCTTCGTGCCGTGGTCCGTCTCCGCATAGACCGTAGGCGAGGGCGGATAGACAAAGTCCTTGCAACCCCGAATGTCAGCGCGCTGGAAGGCAGGGATGCGGTCGACATTGCGGAAACCACCGTCGATAACAGCAATCATCATTCCCTCGCCGCGCATGGCGATGTCGTGCAGACGATGCCCCTGAATGGCGCGTATCTGGTCGGAGCTGCGCCCGTAGAGCTCGTCGGGCTGCTTGTCGTGATCGTCGAATTGGTCGTGGTATTTCACCCGTTGTGCGGTCACGTCCACCGAGTCGGGCGCCTGCCACACCAATTTATGTCCCTTGACACAAGGCAACTGGTCCAGTTGGTGAATGACGGTAGAGTCCTTCACCTTCACCAGCACGGTGTTCTGCCATCGACTCTGTCCGATGACGACGACCTCGTCAGAAGCAATGTCGCGGAGATAGTGCGGGCTGACGGGCAGGTCGGTGGAATCGAGCGGCAAGTGCTGTCGGTTCCTCCTGTCCAACGAGCGCCGTGAGAGAAAGCGGGTGGGGTGCTCGAGCGAATAAGGCGAGTGGTTCTTGTCCTTCAAGTAAAGGCGGAAGATGAGTCCGGGTCCCTCTTTGTAACGCTTGCGTTGTGCCATGTCAGGCTTCGTAGCGGCATGTATCGCCGTCGCGCATAACAAAAGGCCTAACAGAACCCCCAAGAACCGCATTTTCTTCATCGTTAGTTTGTTTTCTGCGTGCAAAGGTACATCTTTTCTTTTTATTTCTATCATAATAAAGTCTAAAAGATTTGGTAGTTCAAGCAATAAGCAGTAATTTTGCACAATAATTCACACGTATGGACAATAAACAAGCGGCTCTTGAACTGGGAATAAAGCCTGTGGGGCAACTGCTGACGCAGTATGCCCTGCCTGCCATTGTGGCGATGACAGCTTCGAGCCTGTATAACATCATAGACCGCGCCATGATTGGTCAAGTCGTTGGTCCTGAGGCGATTGCCGGACTTGGCATCACCTTCCCGCTGATGAACCTCGGCGCAGCCTTCGGAGCTGCCGTGGGTGTTGGCGCCTCGACGTGCATCAGCGTAAAACTGGGTCAGCGCGATTACAAGACAGCAGAGAACCTGCTTGGTAACACCGTTACGTTGAACCTCATCGTCGGTTTCCTCTTCATGGCAATCTGTCTGTTGTTCCTCAATCCCATTCTGCGTTTCTTCGGAGCCAGCGACGCCACGCTGCCCTATGCCCGTGAATTCATGGTGGTTATCCTGTTGGGTAATATGGTGACACACATGTACTTCGGCATGAACGCCGTGCTGCGAGCTGCCGGAAAGCCCAGGCAAGCCATGTATGCTACCCTTTTCACCGTAGGCATGAATATCGTGCTCGTCGTCGCCTTTGTGTGGTGGTTGCGCTGGGGCATCCGAGGAGCAGCACTCGCCACCATCACGTCGCAGTCGATGGCGCTCTGTTGGCAGATGAAACAGTTCAGCAATCAGAAAGAACTGTTGCATCTGAAGCGAGGAATCTATAAACTCAAGGCAACGCTGGTGCGTAACATCATCGCTATTGGCATCTCACCTTTCTTGATGAATGCAACCGCTTGCGTGGTTGTTATCTTCATGAACAACCAGTTTGTGCGCTACGGAGGTGATATGGCTGTTGGTGCTTACTCGATAGCCAACTCCATCGCGATGGTGTTCTTTATGTTCGTTATGGGCATGATACAAGGCATGCAGCCTATTGTTGGCTACAACTACGGAGCCGAGCACTACGACCGCATGTTCCGTTGTCTTTGGATAACGATTGCCGTAGCCACAGGAATTCTCCTTGTCGGTTGGACGTTGTCTATGGCGTTCCCCAACGAAATAGCGCGCATCTTTACGACCGATGCCTCACTGATAGCACTTGCAGGACGAGGTATCCGGCTGAACATGCTGGTGTTCTTCGTCGTGGGTTCGCAGGCGGTAATCACCAACTTCTTCCAGTGTATCGGCAAGGTAAAAATATCGATATTCCTCTCACTCTCGCGCCAGCTGATTCTGTTGATTCCGATGGCCTATGTCCTTCCGTTCTTCATCGGACTGGATGGCGTGTGGTACTCGATGGCGCTGAGTGACTTTGGTTCGTTTTCCATGACGATACCAGTGCTGATATGGTATATGAAAAAACTGAAAAGGAAATGAATAAGCAAGTCATTATCTGTGTTGGACGCCAGTTGGGCAGTGGCGGTCATGATATCGCCCGGATGCTGGCGCTGGACTTCAATGCCAAGTATTACGACAGGGAACTGATGAACCTGGCTGCCAAGGAAAGCGGATTCTCGGAGAAGTTTTTTGAGCAGAACGACGAGCAGCGAGGCATCTTCCGTTCGCTGTTTCACCTGCATGCTCCTCATATCGGCGACAACAACCTGTATAACAACGATTTCTCGCAAGAGTCGCTGTTCAAATTCCAGAGTGACGCCATCAAGAAAGCTGCCGACGAGGGTTCCTGTGTGTTTGTAGGGCGCTGTGCCGACTACGTGTTGCGCGACCGTTCCAACATGGTGTCAGTGTTTATCACGGCATCCTTGGAATTCCGTATTCAGCAAGTGATGACGAAAGAACACCTGGATCATGCCGCTGCGCGCAGGTTCATCGAACAGCGCGAGACGACCAGGGCATCATACTACAATTACTATACCGGCAAGAAATGGGGAAGTGCCGAGTCGTACGACCTCTGCATCGATGCTTCCGTCCTGGGCTTGCAGGCTACGGAGAAACTGATTGCCGACTTTATCCGCAAACGTTTTGGACTATGAAGAAAATCGGAATTATCAGCGACACCCATTCGTATTGGGACGAGAAATATCTGCACTACTTCGAGCCGTGCGACGAGATATGGCATGCAGGCGACATCGGTTCGCTGGAGGTGGCAGAGAAACTGGCTGCATTCCGTCCGTTGCGTGCCGTCTGCGGCAACTGCGACGGCGGTGACCTGAGACTGATGTATCCTGAAATCCTACGTTGGAAGTGTGAGGATGTCGACGTGCTGATGAAACACATAGGCGGTTATCCCGGCAACTACGACTACAGCATCCGCGGACAGCTCTATGCCTCGCCGCCCCAGCTGTTCATTGCCGGTCATTCACATATCTTAAAGGTGAAGTTCGACAAGACGCTCAATCTGCTGCATATTAATCCGGGAGCTGCCGGACTGCAAGGGTGGCACAAGGAGCGCACGCTGATAAGATTGACCATCGAAGGCAATAAATTCAGTGATTGTGAAGTTATTACATTAGGAAGATAAAATAAATAGTCAAATATGAGAACAATCGTCATTACTGGTGGCGCAGGCTTTATAGGAAGTCATGTGGTGCGCCTGTTTGTGAACAAGTATCCTGATTATCATATCATCAACCTCGACAAGTTGACGTATGCTGGTAATCTGGCAAATCTGAAGGATATCGAGAACAAACCCAACTACGAGTTTGTGAAGATGGACATCTGCGACTTCGAGGCTTTCTACAAGCTGATGCAGGACAAGAAGGTCGATGGAATCATTCACTTGGCTGCTGAATCGCACGTAGACCGCAGCATCAAGGACCCCTTCACTTTCGCACAGACCAACGTCATGGGAACGCTTTCTCTGCTCCAGGCTGCCAAACTCTATTGGGAGTCGCTGCCTGAGAAGTATGAGGGCAAACGTTTTTACCACATCTCTACTGATGAGGTGTATGGTGCTTTGGAACTGACTCACCCCGAGGGTATTGAACCGCCGTTCACCACGACCGCTTCCTCGGCAGAACATCACCTGGCCTACGGCGATAAGTTCTTCCTGGAGACCACAAAGTATAATCCTCACTCACCTTATAGTGCGTCAAAGGCTTCTTCAGACCATTTTGTGCGTGCTTTCCACGACACCTACGGAATGCCGGTAGTCGTAACCAACTGTTCAAACAACTACGGACCCTATCAGTTCCCGGAGAAGCTGATTCCGCTGTTCATCAACAACATCCGTCATCGCAAACCGTTGCCCGTCTACGGCAAGGGTGAGAATGTGCGCGACTGGCTCTATGTAGAAGACCACGCCCGCGCCATTGACCTCATTTTCCATGAGGGAAAGATTGCCGATACGTATAACATCGGCGGCTTCAACGAGTGGAAGAACATCGACATCATCAAGGTGGTTATTAAGACCGTTGACCGTCTGCTGGGCCGCAAGGAAGGCGAGGACATGGACCTCATCACCTTCGTTACTGACCGTGCCGGACACGACCTGCGCTACGCCATCGATTCCACCAAGCTCCAGCGTGAGCTCGGTTGGGAGCCCTCGTTGCAGTTTGAGGAGGGTATCGAGAAGACCGTCCGCTGGTATCTTGACAACCAGGAGTGGCTCGACAATGTAACGAGTGGTGATTATCAGAAATATTACGAAAAAATGTATAAGGACCGATGAAAAAGATACTTTTATTGGGCTCAGGAGAACTGGGCAAGGAGTTTGTGATTGCCGCCATGCGTGCCGGCCAGTATGTCATTGCTTGCGACCGTTACGACAACGCACCGGCCATGCAAGTGGCCGACGAACGCGAGGTTTTCTCCATGTTGGACGGTGATGCCTTGGAAGCTGTTGTCAACAAACATAAGCCCGACATCATCGTTCCTGAGATTGAGGCTATTCGCACGGAGCGCCTGTTTAAGTTTGAGGAAAAGGGCATTCAGGTCGTTCCTTCAGCGCGTGCCGTCAACTATACGATGAACCGTCGTGCCATCCGCGACTTGGCAGCCAAGGAGTTAGGTCTGCGTACGGCGAAGTATTTCTATGCCAAGACCTTCGACGAGTTCAAGAAGGCAGCCGACGAGATCGGCTTCCCGTGTGTCGTCAAACCGCTCATGTCATCGTCAGGTCACGGACAGAGCTACGTCCATAATGACGACGAGTTGGAAACAGCCTTCCGTGAAGCAATGGAAGGAAGTCGTGGTGACGTGAAAGAGGTGATAATCGAAGAGTTCATCGACTTCGAGTCAGAGTTTACCCTGCTCACCGTTACGCAGCAGCACGGCTGGCCCACGCTGTTCTGTCCGCCTATCGGACACGTCCAGAAAGGCGGCGATTACCGTGAGTCTTGGCAACCCTACAAGATTTCTGACGAGGCTTTGAAACAAGCTCAGATGATGGCAGACAAGGTGACGAAGGCGCTGACGGGTGCTGGCATTTGGGGTGTTGAGTTCTTCCTCACCAAGCAAGGCGAGGTTATCTTCAGCGAACTCTCTCCGCGTCCGCACGACACTGGTATGGTAACCCTTGGTCACACCACCAATCTCTCTGAGTTCGAACTGCATCTGCGTGCCGTCTTGGGCTTGCCAATAGCAGGCATTCATCTGGAGCATGCCGGCGCGTCAGCCGTTATTCTCTCACCGAAGGAGGCTGCTGCACCAGTAGACCGTTCGCTGCTTGAATACAACCTGGTAGATGCCTTGAAAGAAGACCGTACACGCATCCGCATCTTCGGAAAGCCTGAGGCTCATAAGGGAAGACGCATGGGAGTTGTTCTCTGCTATGGTGAAGTGGACGACGATGTTAATGCCTTGCGCGACAAAGCGAAACGACTGGCTTCCACTGTGCTCGGAACAGAACCCTATATGAAGAAATGATAGGTCGACTGATAGATTTACCCAAGATTGTAGACCCGCGAGGCAACTTGACCTTTGCCGAGGGAGAACAGATGGTGCCGTTTGACATCAAACGTGCTTATTGGGTGTATGACGTGCCTGCTGGCGAGAGTCGCGGCGGTCATGCCCATAAGTCGTTGCGTCAATTGGTAATAGCCCTTAGCGGCTCGTTCCATGTGACACTCGACAACGGACGTGAGCGCGAGACCGTCTTGTTGAATCACCCTTATCAGGGACTGTTGATTGAAACCAACATCTGGCGCACGCTGGACGACTTCTCCAGTGGCGCCGTATGCTTGGTATTAGCCTCTGAACATTATGATGAGGCTGACTATATCTACGAATACGATGAATTCTTGGAATACGTAGGATGTTCGAAATAAGACGATATTCTCCTGACCAGGCAGAGGCATGGAACCTGTTTGTGGCGCAGTCGAAGAACGGCACGTTCCTCTTTGACCGACGTTTCATGGATTACCATGCCGACCGCTTCGCCGACCACTCGCTGATGGTGTACAGACGGGGAAAACTCTATGCCCTGTTGCCAGGTAATGTGGCTGATGAGACCTTTTTTTCCCATCAGGGACTGACCTATGGAGGATTGATCATGAACGAGCATACGACAGCGGCAGAAGTCGTGCAGTTGTTTGGAATGATCAACGACTCGTTGCGTGCGGAGGAATTGCGGAAGGTGGTCTATAAACCAACCCCTTGGATCTATCATCGTCAGCCTTCGGAAGAAGACCTTTACGCACTCATCGAAGTATGTCATCCCAGACTGTCAAGGAGTCTGTCGTCCACTATCTCACGCGAGACCCTTAATCCGTGGTATCGTATTCGTCTGAACGGTGCGCGCCGTGCCAGTGAGGCTGGCGTCGTCATAGAAGAGACAGACGACTATCGCCCTTTCTGGCAGATTCTGGAGCATAACCTGCGAAGTCGTTACGGACTGGCTCCCGTGCATTCCGTCGACGAGATCATGCTGTTGCACAACAGGTTGCCTGACTATATCCGTCTCTTCGTCGCCAAGTATCAGGGCGAGACATTGGGTGGTACGGTGCTTTTCCTGACACCCCGAGTGGTGCATTCGCAATATATTGCAGCCAGTGAGCAAGGTAAGCAGTTGCATGTCCTTGACCTGTTGTTCCAAACGGTTATCCGTGAGTCGCTTGTCACTCATCCGTATTTCGACTTTGGCATTTCAACAGAGAAACACGGAACGTGGCTCAACGAGGCGCTCATCTACCAGAAAGAAGGTTTTGGCGGACGAGGCATCTGCTATGACTGGTATGAATACGACCTATAAGTCGGGACGCTTTTTTTAATTCTTTTTCTTAATGGTGTAGTTGCGCACGTAGTCGCGTAGGAAGTCGACTGCCTCGGTATGGTTCATGCCATAGCGCAGGATGACGGTAACCATGCGCGTCGAGTCATCAATGACTTTTCCGTAGTATTCCAGTTCTCCTTCGTGTCCTTGATGGATGGAGTAGTCGTCGCCCGCATCAATGAGTTCGGCACCCATTCCCATGAGTGTTTGTCCCGGGGTGCGGAAGATGTCTGTGCCCTCCAAGTCCTGTACCATGAACGACAACGAGACGTCGTCCGTCATGAATATCTCCATCTGGTCGTCTTCCAAATACTGATGGCGCAAATAATCAGGGTAGGCGATGTCCAGGTCGAGTGCGTCGCTATGGTAGTATATGGTATCAGCTTTGCTGAACTCGATGCTCAGGCTGTCGTCGCCCGTCAGTACATTGTTGAATCCTTTCAGTTGCTGGCGCTGTCCGCAGGCAGCGAAAAGGAGGAGAAATAATAAAAGTAAAGGTAAATGGTTTCTGTTCATCTCGTTTTTTCTTTACATTAAGAGTTGTTCAAGTGTTGGTATTTCTATTCGTCCGCGATGTAGGTTGATTAATTTGTCTGACTGCATTTCGTTGAGCGCTCGGCTGATGTCCAAGCGGCTGTCGTTCAGTTCGTGTCCCAGTTGTTGCATGAGGATATAAAACGTCTTGGGACCAGCAGGATAGATGCATCGTGAGAAGAAGAAGCGGATGATTCGCTCGCGTAAGGACTTGGGGGATGAGCGCCAAGCACGGTGGCTCAAGCGTTGGGCGTCGGCTGCCAACAGGTTGAGCATGTTCAGTCTGAACACCAGTTGTGTCTCGAGCAGTAGCAAGACTTCTTGCTTGTCCAAAGTGATGAGATTGCAGGGAGTGATGGTCTTAAAAGTGGAAGTGTAGCGCTGTGTCAGTCCGAAGAGTCGCTCCGGCTGTAACGTATAAGGAGCACTGATGGATTCAACGACGCGACAGGTTCGGTCGTCGTTCTGCGTCTCACATTCTATGGTGCCGTTTGTCAGAAAGAAGAGCTGCTTACAGTCGTTGCCATCCTTGACGACCGTCTTGCCTGCAGCTAGTTTGGAAAAGCCAAACTTGGTATGTGTGACGACTTCCATGAGGTCGGCACGACTCATTCCCTGAAAGAGGCTGAACTGCAGCAGTTGGTCGTAGATTGTCATTCCAGTATCTTGTTCTTAAGGGATGGCGAGTACCAGACGGCGTTTTTGCCATTTTTGTCGTAGATGAAGTATGCCATGAGGTCGGGATTGCGCTCCAGTACCTTCTGGGCCTTCTCCAGTCCCATTACCATAAAGGCGGTGGCATAAGCGTCAGCGCGTGCACATGTGTTGCAGAGTACGGTGGCCGAAAGGATGTTATGCTGTACGGGATGTCCTGTCTTAGGGTCGATGGTGTGAGCATATTTGCGACCGCCCTTGTAATAGAAGTTACGGTAATTGCCGCTGGTCGCCATTGCCTTGTCGGTGACGTTAAGGACGGTTTGTAGTTCTCCGCCATCGGCTAAGGGCTCATCCGTAGGCTTTGTAACGCCGATTTTCCAGGGCAGACGTTTCTCGCTGATACCCTTGGTGACAACCTCGCCTCCGATTTCTACTAAGTAGTTCTCGATGCCTTTTTCGTCGAGCAGTCGTGCTGCTACATCAGCTCCGTAGCCTTTGGCGATGGCTGAGCAGTCGAGCATGATTCGCGGGTCTTTTTTGACGATGTGCTTTCCGTCGTAGCTGACCTTCTGGTAACCGATGAATGCGCGCAGTGAGTCGATAGCCTGATTGTGTGGCGTCAGTCCTTTCTTGAAACCGAAGCCCCAGATGTTAACCAATGGAGCCACGGTGATGTCGAAGGCACCATCGGTGTCTTTGCTGACCTGCTGAGCCAGTTGGAACACGTCGACAAACATTTTTCCGGGCTTGACATCCTTGTTGTTATTTATCTGTGTGATGGTGCTCTGCTCGTTGAACATCGAGAGAGTTGCATCAACCTCCTTCAACTTTGCCAGCAGTTCAGCATGAAGGTCGTCGTCATGTTGATAGGTGATGTGATACGTCGTACCGAAGATAAGACCCGTGCATTTCTGGTAGGGCATGCTGTGTTGCTGGCGGATGATAAGTATGGTCCCTACAATCAGCAGCGTGAGGAAGGGAATCTGCCAGATGAGTCGCTTGTTGCGGTTAGTAGTCGTTTTGTCCATGGAATAATATAATAAAGGTATCAGATGTCGAAGATGACGTTGAAGTTGGCTGCCAGGTTGTCCTTGTCGTTAATGCCAAAGCCTGGCACGTACCATACATTGCCCAGGTCTCCGTCCTTATGGGCAACTCGTCGCTTGTAGCGCACGGACCATCCCAAATGCAACGGACCGTACACTTTGGCGTCGATGCCGAAGACAGCTTCCAGCCAGTGCATATTGCAGGACATATCCGTGACGCCATAAGGTGCCTTGGTTCGCCAAACGGGGTCTACCAAGTCTTCGTGGAGGATGTCTACTTTATAGGAGGTGAAGGCATATCGGAAACCGACGAAAAGCCTGTTGGACTGATGCTTGTTCCTCAGGATATTCCAGTCCATACCGATACGGAAATAGGGCGCTGACGTCTTATAGGTCAGGTGTGTCACCTCGTCGTCTTCATGCTTGGCACGGCCGAGACCTAACTCGAAAATGGGGAACCACTGATCGTGCAGGTTAATGCGCAAGGCACCTTCGTACTCGCCTCGGTCTCCCAACATGAGCATGGCTGGTCCTACGAGATCGAAAGACACCTGAAAACCGCGGAAGAAAGGTATGGAGTCCTTTTCCATGCGGAACATTTTCAGTTGCGCTTGGGCCGGTGTGGCATGGCCTATGAGCATCAACAGGCTAAATGTCAGGGTCAAGATATATGCGGAAATGTTCTTTCGGTTTGTCATAGTTAATGTCGGAATTGATAATGACGATGGAATCGATGATGTTTCCCATGCACCTTACGGAAGTGACGTGGTGGAAATAAGAGGCCTGACAGTCTATGGATTCAAAGTGCTGGAAACTTTCCTTGCGGACGTAGATGCTGTCGGGATAGTAATTTCTGGTCTCGTCGCCCAGCAAGACGAAGAAAGTATCTTCTGGTTGCATATAGCTGATGGGCAGTTCAAAACTGGTGGCGGTTGATCCGTTTAGCATGTTCAGTACCATGGTGTCAACTCTATTGCCTCTCCGTGCCCAAATCCACAAGGTGTCATTGTCCAGCGTATCGGGCTTTCCGTTAGGCTGATAAAGTCCGTATTTAGTGTAAACACGGTGGTTCAGCGGACAGTCGATGGACGAACAGGCCGCAAGGATAGCCAAGAGGGAGAGCACAACGATTATTTTCCGCATCTGATTTCCTCCTCTATCTGATAGTCGTTACGTCCTGCACTGCTCCGGCTGATGAGGTCGCCCAAGAATCCGGCAAGGAACAGCTGAGTACCAATCATCATCATCGTTAGGGCAATGTAGAAATAGGGGGAATTGGTCACCAGGCGCATGGGGACGTCGTTGTACAGCGCCCATGCCTTCTCTATTCCCAAAAAGGCAGCAGCCAGGAAACCGATCAGGAAAACAATGGTGCCAAGGAATCCGAAAACGTGCATGGGTTTCTTGCCGAACGTGCCCAGGAACCATAGCGTCAGCAGGTCCAGATAGCCGTTGACGAAACGGTTCCAGCCCATGAACTTCGACTTGCCAAACTTGCGAGCCTGGTGGTGGACGGGTTTCTCCACAATCTTGTCGAAGCCGGCATTCTTGGCCAGATAAGGCATGTAGCGATGCATCTCGCCATAGACCTCAATATTCTTTACAACTTCACGGCGATAGGCCTTCAGTCCACAGTTGAAGTCGTGCAGGTTCTTAATGCCACTGACCTTGCGGGCTGTTGCGTTGAAAAGCTTGGTGGGGATGGTCTTCGACAATGGGTCGCCTTGCTTGCGGTTCTGCTTGAATCCGCTCACCAGGTCGTTGCCGCCTTCCTTAATCATTCGGTACAGTTCAGGAATCTCGTCGGGAGAGTCTTGCAGGTCAGCATCCATCGTGATCACCACGTCGCCCTGGGCTTCCTTGAAACCGCAATAGAGGGCTGGCGACTTTCCGTAGTTGCGACGGAACTTGATGCCCTTTACGTGTTCTGAACGGGCAGCCAGTTCGTTGATGACATCCCATGAGCGGTCTGTAGAACCGTCATTGACAAAAATGACTTCGTACGAAAATTTGTTCTCATTCATGACACGCTCAATCCAGGCGAACAGCTCTGGAAGCGACTCGTCCTCGTTATAAAGGGGAATTACTACTGATATGTCCATTTTATGATATTAACTTTCAATTCTTAATTATTACCTCTTTCTTCATCAATGCTGCAATGGGCAGTCCTAAGAACAATCCCGACGTGATATTGATGGTCAGCATGTTCAACGCAAAGTCTATAGGGCGCATTTCAGCCAACTGCTTCAGACCTTCCTCCATCTCACGACGCATGCCGTAGACATCCAGTATTTTTGCCCCTTCTGCTGAATGGACCAGCGTATTGAACTTCCCCAAAAGGAATCCGTCGTCAATAAAGGCGAAGTAGACATAAATAACAGCTGCTAGCAACAGTCCGGCATAGAAAAAGATCAGGATGGTGTAGGCATAACCCCTCAGGAAGGTTATTGCGCCTTCACGTGCCACGTCGCGGAAATGGCGCAACCTGTTCGCAGCAAAGAAGGGGGATGAGATGATAAGCAGCAAGGCGGCCGTCCCCAGTGAGGGGTAGGTGAGTCCTTTGATATAGCAGATAAAACTGCCAATCCATAACAGGGAGAGCAATGCTCCATCCTGCTTGGCAAATGCTTTCAGTTGTTTATATTCTAAAGGTGTCATTACAGGGTGCAAAGTTACGAAGAATTTTGTAAATGAAAAAAAATATCTGCAATCATTTGCAGTTTCTAGAAAATATTTGTAACTTTGCACCCGCAAAATGAGCGAGTCCTGTACGGCCAGCTCCCTCGGAATCCCCCAGGATGGGAACATAGCAAGGGTACTTGGTTGTAGCGGCGCGATACAGTCAGCTCGCTCACCCGCCTCTTTAGCTCAGTTGGCCAGAGCACGTGATTTGTAATCTCGGGGTCGTTGGTTCGAATCCGACAAGAGGCTCAAGAAAGTACATGACTAAAAAGCCAGAATCTAGAAAAAATGCAAAACACCCATCTTGTTAAGCGCCGCGTCATTGGCGTGGATATCAGCAATGATCGTACGTCATTCGCCATTGTGGATGTAAGAGGAAATATCATTGCCCAAAATCATTTCCCAACAGATGACTATAAGGATTTGAACCATTTTGTCTCCAAGTTGACGGAGGAAATCCTGATGCTGGCTGAGGCTAATGGCGGCTATGAAACCATTCGTAGTATCGGTGTTAGCTGTCCAAGTGCCAGCGTGGTGTCTGGTTGTATCGAGAATGCTGTCAACCTGCCGTGGAAAGGTTTGGTTCCGTTGGAAGCAATGTTGCGCGACAGACTGGGTATCGCCGTTGCTGTGGGTAATGATGCTCACACGTCTGGTTTGGGTGAGCATATGTATGGTTCAGCGCATGGCATGAAGAACTTCATCGTTGTCAGCCTGGGTGTCGGGCTGGGCAGTTGCTTCTTCTCGGAGGGGCGTGAGCATCTTGGCATGAAGGGTTATGGTGGCGAGGTAGGTCATACCTGTCTGGTAGACCATGGTCGTAAGTGTGCATGTGGTCTTGAGGGATGTCTGGAGGCTTATGTGGCTGCTAATGGTATTGTGCAGACTGCACAGGAACTGATGGCAGAGAGTGATCAGCCTTCGCTGATGCGTGATGCCAAGGAACTCTCGCCCCGCATCATCAAGGAGTTCTGCGACCAAGGTGACGAACTGGCCATCGAGACATTCCGCCGTACGGGTTATCTCTTGGGAATCGGTCTGGCGAACTATGCCTCCTTGGTTAGTCCCGAGGCAATCATCTTAACGGGCGGCATCGTTCATGCAGAACAGTGGCTCATTGACCATGTCCGTGATTCGTTCGAGAGTCATGTGTTCGGAAATATCCGTGGCAAGGTGAGACTGTTGGTGTCCGACCTTAACGACGGTGAACGTGAGATACTCGGTTCATGCGCTTTGGCATGGGAAGTTCCTGAGTATTCGCTCTTCAAGTAAAATTTTGACTTAATCTAAGTCGACGACAGTAATACCGGCACCTCCGAACTGGACGTGCTCGTCTTTGGCTTTCTTGACGTTCGGTACAGTGTTCAGGTACTGGCGAATGAGCTGTCGTAGGATGCCTGTTCCCGTCCCGTGTAATATACGTACGCGCGACATTCCAACAAGAATGGCGTCGTCGATGAAGTGCATCACGGCGTCCACGGCTTCGTCGCCACGCATACCTCTCACGTCGATGTCTTGGTGGAAGTTCTGCTTGCGGTCTTCTATCGTGGCGCTGGTCATACGCGTGGTTTGGATAGCCAGTCCCGAGTGGTCGTTCTTGGCCTTTTCCTCCTTGGGCTTCGTGGCATGCTCCAGTCGGTCCGTCTTCATCTTCGTCTTCACATCACCAAAGATGACAACGGCATTCTTGCCCGACAGACTTTCCAATTTGCCAATCGTGTCCATGCCTTTGATGCGCACGGTGTCGCCAGGCTTCAGGGGTGAGTTGTCTGTTGCTGAAGCAGCCAGACTGTTTCTCATCTTTTCCGCTATGGCGCGCTGTTCCTCGCCTTTCTTCTCCTTGCGCTGAGCCTTGCGTGCCTTGCGCTCTTCCATCTGACGTAGTTTCTTGGCAAAGTCCTCCTCGCTCATCAGTCCTTGCGTGTTGTCACTGACCACCTGCTCACGGAACTGGTTGAGCTCTTCACGGATGAGTCTGGTCTGCTCCTTCTCGGCCTGGGCCTCCTTGATGTCGCGAATGGCGTTCTCTATCTTGCGATTGGCTTCCTTCAGAAGTTCCTCCGCCTGCTCCTTGGCCCTGCGCAGGATAGCTTTGCGCTCGCGTTCAATCTCCTCGATGCTTGCATCCAGTCGTTCACCGGTAGCCTCCAGTCGTTTCTCATGTTGATGGATGGTCTGGCGCTTGCCTTCCCAGTAGCGCTTGTCGCGCACGATGTCCTGCAGGTATTTGTCGCTCTGTATATAGTCTGAACCCACAATCTCCGAGGCATCGTTGATGACTTCTTCGGGAATTCCCGTCTTACGGGCTATCTCAATGGCAAACGAGGAACCGGGCTGGCCTATTGACAATTGAAAGAGCGCCTGCATCTGATGCCTGTCGTAGAGCATGGCGCCATTCACTACACCTTCGTGGTCTTCAGCAAAGTGCTTCAAGTTCTGGTAGTGAGTGGTGATGATGGCAAACGTCTGCTTCTTCCAAAACTGTTTCAGCACGGCTTCAGCTATAGCACCGCCAATGGTTGGCTCGGTACCGCCTCCAAATTCGTCGATAAGTAATAAGGTGCGCGCATTGGCCTGCTTCATCATATTCTTCATGTTCAGCAGATGACTCGAATAAGTAGACAGGTCGTCGGCTATCGACTGCTCGTCGCCGATGTCTATCATGATATGCTGGAATAACCCCACCGTCGAACGATCGCCTACGGGAATGCTGAGTCCGCATTGCAACATGTATTGTAACAGTCCTACTGTTTTCAGACATACCGACTTGCCACCAGCATTCGGGCCTGAGATAATCAGCAGTCGCTTCTCTTTGGTCAGTATGATGTCAAGGGGAATGGCTTTCTTGTCTTGTTTGGCCAACGAGCGTTGTAACAGAGGGTGGACGGCGCGGATCCAGTCGATATGTGGTTCAGTACTTACCTGTGGTTCGAAGGCCTGCATCTGCTCTGCCATCTCAGCCTTGGCGTGGATGAGGTCGATCGTGGCCAGGAACTGATAAGAATCCAACACTTCTTGTACATGTGGGCGCAGCTCGTCGGAGAAAACCGTCAGTATTCGGATGATTTCCCTACGCTCTGCTGCCTCTAACTCGCGCACCTTGTTATTTGCCTCCACTACTTCCGTGGGTTCTATGAACACAGTCTTGCCGGTAGCAGACTCGTCGTGTACGATACCCTTGATGCGTCGTTTCAGTCCTGGTGCCACGGGAATGACCAGTCGCCCGTCGCGAAGGGTTGGAGCGACGTCCTGAGCCACCAGTCCTTCGCGTTGTGCACTATGCAGAATGGTATATAGCGTTCTTGAAATGCTGCCAGCCGTCTGTTCCATGTCGTGGCGGATGCCGGCCAGTATCATTGTGGCAGAGTCCTTGATTTTACCGAACTTGTCCAGGATAGAGTCAATACGGCGAATGATGGCAGGAAACGTCTGGACGTCCTTGGACAACTGTCGTAGAGAAGGGTAGGGGTATTCCGGATTCTCATCGTCGCCATTGTTCTTGTTCAAGAAGTTCACGATGATACCGATGGTCTCCAAAGAACGGCGTAAGTCAAACAACTCGTCCTCATCCAGATGTGTGTTCTCCAGTCGGATGCGGGCAACCGATTCCCGTACATCGAAAAAATAGTTCATGGGCATCTGTTCTGCCGACTGCATCAGTCTGCGGAACTCCCTGATTTGTGACATCCATTCGTTGACGGTGTCTGCATCGTCGGAAAAGGTCATCTCGTCAGCCTTTTCTTTGCCCAGTGTGCTCAGACAATGCTCTTTCAACAACTGGCGTATTTCGTCAAATCCTATCTTCGATTCGTAGTTCTTCGGGTAAATCATGGTGCAAAAGTAATCATTTTGCGGCTATCTGACAAAAAAGTCAGCTAAAAATTTGCAGATTTCAAAAAATAACCTTACCTTTGCACCCGCTTTCAAGAAAATCGAAGCACTGGAGAGATGGTAGAGTGGTCGATTACAGTAGTCTTGAAAACTACCGTACCGAGAGGTACCGGGGGTTCGAATCCCTCTCTCTCCGCAATTTAATGAAAAGGGAACCTTACGGATTCCCTTTTTTGTGCCTAAAAATCAACGACTTGCATTTTTAACCCATTGAAAATCTGCTATATAGAGGGATGAACGTCACCAATCTGCTCTCACCAAAAGGTACAGCTTATTTCGCAGTTCGCAGAGACCTGACAGAAGAAGGCTTTCGGCTTCATGCCATCCACAAGCAGTACACCTACCAGTGCAACGTCAAGTTGCCATACAAGAGTCTTGCGGCAAACAAAAGTTACGAGCTTTATCAGTACAACCACTTCAACAAACTGCCTCGTAAAGAAGGTGAAAAATGTCCTTTCTGCCGTTTGTCGCGTAGGGTTGAAATCATCTGCGAAACGGCTACTTGCGTTGCTTTTTACGATGG
>Ga0256404_1005626_pt1 | contig 21924 bp, 20 predicted proteins | sample RumenRJG_01DNA_FD_185990 | JGI IMG/M metagenome (GOLD analysis project Ga0256404, IMG submission 185990) | Bovine rumen microbial communities from Lethbridge, Alberta, Canada - RJG_01 | ecosystem: Host-associated > Mammals > Digestive system > Stomach > Rumen | place: Canada: Alberta | collected...
TCATCGGTTCTCTTTTTCTTCTTGCCATAAAAAATCAGCCTCCTGTGATATTAATTCTATTTTATCACAGTTTGCTGATTTTTTACAGACTTTTTTTCAGAGGCTCGTTCTATAATCAGCAAGCTACTATGGACGCTCCTGAAAGCAATGAATCACCAACAGACACTATTACTGTTACCGTTACAACAACTGTCCCCAAACAAGAACTTGTTACTGCACAGTACGGCATACCTACTCCTGACAATAAGCCTAAAAAGCCTTCTGTTCCTGCAAAACCTGAAGTTGAATCCTTTGACGTTTCAAAAGTCAAAGTCGGTATCAAGGTGTCACATAAGATGTTCGGTGTCGGCACTGTTGTCAAAAAGTATAAGTCCAATAAATTTGTTATAGTTCACTTCAAGGAAGGTGAAAAACAGTTCATGCTGCCTGATGCGTTTACTAAGAGATTTCTTGTTTTTACGCAATAAAAATGATACAATCAGAGTAACGGCAGGAAGATTATTTTCTGCCGTTTTATTATGTTGTCGAGAGACTTAATAAAGTATAAAAATGTATATCAAATGTATGAATGATTATTATGGGATTATGTAGGAAAGTAGTGGTGAATAAGTAGCAATGCTCTATACAATCAATCCGTACGGGAAGTAGCTGTCTATGTAAGGTTTATAATCATTCTGATTATTCAAAACAAAACGGGATCTGATTTGTGTCAGTTCCCGTTTAACCCTCACTATGTAACTAAAGCCAAAGTATGTTCTTGTTTTATTAAGCTGTGATACCTATTCTTCTTTCTTTCTCAGTCTCCGCATCTTGACGACGGCAAAAAAATACTGTTAATTTACTTAAAAGCATATAATAACCATATTCGTTTAACGAAATGATTTTCTTAAGTTTGTTTTTGCTCATCATTTCTAGTATTGCTTCCCTCGAAATAACCGTTACCAATTCAAAATCTACTGCCTGACTCTTCATTTCAGTACATGGTAAATATAGATAGCGATTAACGCGATTAAACTTAATATCTTCAATTGTTTTTTGTGAAGCTTCTGCCAATTCAGAAGAAGGAGCGTTTTCAAAATCGGAAATAGCAGCAAACAAAAGATTGCCGCGTCTACTTGCGTCACAAGTATTGGTTAATAACATAGATGGTTTACGAACAATTTTCCTATTACCTTCCTTATCAACAAAAGAAAATGGTAATTCGCTAAATATATCGCCTTGTGCTAAATAATCTAATGGCGAACTTCTACAGACAGAAAAAGTCTTCCCTTCATGTTGAAACTGTGCCATTGCGCTTTTTAGATTATCGACAGTATATGGGTTTATTGAAGGAAATATCTCCGTACAAAAATTAATAAATTCTTCTAGCATTTAAAACAATCTTTCTCCTGTATCTTCTGCCTCTGCATTTAACCAATCATCATAGATGCCATATTCTTCTTCCGTCAAATCTCTTGTTTCGCCAAATATATCCCATAATTTTTCACGAACCGTACTTGTATTATAGTACTCAGATGGAATATGGTTCATTACAGAGTTAGTTGTATACGTATTAGACGCTTCTTCTACAACGCTTTGAGGTTTATAATTTAATTGAGAAGCTTGAACAGAAGAGCTTAATGATAAATTACATAACGCAAAAAGTGCGGTGGCAGCAAATGATGTCGGAGCAATATTAAAAATTAAGCCATTTTTTTTAATCATATTATCAACTCCCCATTAAATACAAGCTTATCAAAATTTTGAATTGCTTTGTCGGTTAAAGTTAGGATCTGGTTCAATCTACTTGGATCAGATTTAAAATCTTTGTGATAATTAAAATCATATCTGTCATTAATATCTATCACAACAGAAATATGATTTTCATTTTGCCCTGCTAAAAAACCAGGGGTGAATTCATTCTGTCCATTTATTCCTTTATAAAGTCTGATATTGTTGAGTTGATAATTAACGAAAAAAATATCATCAACAACCGTAACAATTTTTTGTCCAAAATCAAAAATTGTTCTTTCAGTATTTACTTTGCTGAATTTTTCAACCAACTCAGACGTGCCATCTTTTGATGTTGTATCTGTTAATATTTGAGTGGTCAATCCTGAAAATGATAAAGTACAATCCATCAGCCTCAACAATTTATTTATTGTCTGAATCTTGTCTAATATATATATTCTACATCTTGACCAATCACTTTGAAATTCATTATCATAAGTTGTTGTAAACTGTAACGTTTTTTTGGTAAGAACAAGTTCAGAATGACCATGTATTGTTTGACAAGTTACTCTCGGAATATCATCAGGTGCATTATCTGGAATTGGTAATACCGTTGGTTCTGTAAAATACGGCTTTAATATATCTGCAGCAAGAATAAATTTTTTTTTCAATTCTTCTACTGGATGATAATTTACACTAAACACAGAATTAGTTATTGTCATGAAAACACCTCATTTATAGTATATCCATTTGAATCAAATAATACCTCTTATTATTTAATTGTACAATATCATAAAGAAAAAGTCAATAATAGCAATTGAATTTTCATTTGATTTTCAATATCATTCATTTATATGTTTTTCACGTCTTATTGACAACATAATTATTTAAAACGAATGTAGCTGTGTATAAAAAGCTCCCGAAAAAACGGGAGCTTTTTAGCTTAAAATCTATATTATTATATAGATATGGAGCTGGAAACGTGACTTGAACACGCGACCTGCGCATTACGAATGCGCTGCTCTACCAACTGAGCTATTCCAGCGTTAATTATTAATTTTTTTTGTAAGGTCTGCACAGCTGTCTCTTTAAAATCACTCTGCGACCTGCTCATTACGAATGAGCTGCACTACCAACTGTGCTACACAAGCATTATTAAATATTTGAAGGAGACCTGAACATTACGAATCAATTGCGCTACCAACTGCGCCACACTAGCATATAGAATCAAATACAACACAATAATTATACACTAAAAGAGTTGCAATGTCAAGTAGCAGACTTCAAAACATAATTATAGAAAGTGAAAGACCGTCCCTCAGGACAGTCTTTCAAATCACATATCATTTCTGTTTTCAAGAGCCTTAAACAACGTAACTTCATCAGCGTATTCAAGGATACCGCCAACAGGAAGTCCAAAGGCAAGTCTGGTCACCTTTACGCCAAGTGGTTTAAGCAGACCAGCCGCATACATAGCGGTGGCATCTCCCTCAACGGTAGGATTAGTAGCCATGATCACTTCCTTAACGCCGCCCTGAGCAATACGTTCAAGCAATTCTTTGAAGCGCAGCTTATCCGGAGTAACGCCGTCCATAGGGGATAGCAAGCCGTGAAGAACATGGTAAACACCGTTGTACTCCCTTGTACGCTCAAAAGCGGTGACATCCTTAGGACTTTCAACAACACATATAACGCTCTTATCCCGCTCATCGTCGCTGCAAATCGGACATATCTCCCTTTCGGTAAGATTCTGACAGCATTTACAGCAGCGCACATTCTTCTTAGCATCAATAAGTGCCTTAGCGAAATCCTCAACAGCGGCTTCATCCATAGACATAACGTGATAAGCCAGCCTCTGGGCGGATTTCATGCCGATCCCCGGAAGCGAAGCAAACTTTTCCGCAAGGATCACAAGCGGAAGAGCATTATGGTCAGCCATTATTCCTTAAAACAGACCTGGGAGAGAAACTCCTCCGGTGATCTTGCTCATTTCGGATTCTGTTGTAGACTCAACATTGTTAACAGCCTCGTTTACAGCGCTTATGATGAGATCCTGAAGCATCTCAATATCCTCTGGGTCAACGACCTCAGGCTTGATTGTAAGAGACTTGATAGTCTTCTTGCCTGTTACTACAACTTCTACTGCACCGCCGCCGACAACTGCTGAGAAATCTCTTCCCTCAATATCTTCCTGAAGTTCTGTTATCTGATCCTGCATTTTCTGTGCCTGCTTGATCATTGAATTCATGTTCTGAGCGCCGCCGCCCATATTCTTTGGTATTCTTGCTTTCATTTCAAATTCTCCTTTTAGAATGAATATTTTGTATTATAAAAGCGATATTACGCTTTCTTCAACATTAACCCTGAATGCTCTCAACAGCAGTTTCGATATTATTTGCCTGAGCCTTTTTTATAAGCTCCTCAGCCATATTTCTCTGCTGATCGACTGTTGTAGCGCACTTTGCCTTGATAACGTATCTCTGACCAAGCACACGGGCTATCGTCTCACCGAGAGAAACTGCATTTTCCTTTGTCTTGAACAATGTTATGAAGAACCTGTTCTGTGAGGTTATAAATATGATATTACCGGCAGTAGCGGCAAATGAGCCATCAAGACTTCCTGCAACAGCAGGATTCACCTTCTTGAACTCTTCCATAACTTCATCCCAGCGTTCACATGGTTTAAGGTCCTCTGGACGAAGCTTTTTAATATCCACACTCGGTGCAGGTTCTGTATCGGGTGCAGGATTCTTAGCGGTAAGTATCTCCTGTTCCGGCTTTTTTCTTACTTCCGCCGGAGCATTGCTGATCTTGTCCTCTAACTGTTTTATTTTATCATAAATTTCAGAATTGTCAATAGTTACAGTGTTATTTTTTACATTTCCGCAGAGTTTTATAAGAGTCATCTCAAACTCAACTCTCTTGTTCATTACCTTCATCATGCGTTCGCGGCACTCCTGAAGCGCCGAAAGCCTGTCCATGACCGTATCCAGTTCTGATTTCTCTGCGATAGCCTTCAGCCTTTCAAGCTCATCAGGCATACAAACGATAAGCTTATCTGCATTCTGCGGCGACACCTTCATCAGCATTACGTTCCTGTACTGCGTTATCAGTTCCTCACACAGTCTTGTGAGATCCTTGGACATATCGTAGAGCGAGCCTGTTATCTCAAGAGCTTTTGCCGTATCTGAATCAACAATAGCATCAAGCATATCGTAAAGGTAATCTCTTCCGGCAATTCCGGCGGTTTCGGAAACAGCAGCCGCATCTATTACCTCTGCACAGGCTGAACACTGATCGAGCAGCGATACCGCATCTCGCATACCTCCGTCGGCAAGCTTTGCAATAAGCGCAGCACCGTCATCGGTAAGTGAGAGGGATTCCTGTTCAGCTATAAATTTAAGTCTTGCGGCAATATCCTCAGCTTTGATGCGCCTGAAATCGTATCTCTGACAGCGTGAAGCGATAGTTGCCGGAACTTTGTGTATCTCCGTCGTAGCAAGTATGAACTTTACATACGGCGGCGGTTCTTCCATGATTTTCAGAAGCGCGTTAAAAGCTCCCTGAGAGAGCATATGCACCTCATCAATGATGTATATTTTATAAGCGCCGCGCTCAGGGGTATAGACCGCACCCTCGCGCAGATCACGGATATTGTCAACGCCGTTGTTTGAAGCAGCGTCTATCTCGACAATATCTGTCAGTGAACCGTTATCCGCATCACGGCATATATCACATTCAAGACAGGGGTTGCCGTTTTTCATATTGCGGCAGTTCACGGCTTTGGCAAGTATGCGCGCACACGTAGTTTTACCAGTTCCGCGCGAACCGGTAAAAAGATAAGCATGAGCAGTCTTGCCGCTGATTATCTGATTTTTCAGCGTATCCGTAGTATGCTGCTGTGAAATGACATCATCGAACGTCAGCGGACGCCATTTGCGGTATAGAGCCTTATACACCGAAAGCTTCCCCTTTCCTGATATTAAGCGTTATGTGATACCGTATTTTCCTTTCCGGAATGCGATTCCAGCATAACAGCCGCCTGTACCTTTTTAAAATAGGTCGTAAACCCATGCGGATCTTCTATGTTATTGATAAGAGCCATGCGGAAATATTCCTCGCCCTTATGAAGGTCTCTCATGATAGTATATGCAAGAGCTGCTCCTCCGAGCGCGTCCGCATAGCATTCACGGCGCTCTATCGCCTCATTGAACCATTTCAGTGCATTTTCACCGTCGTTGAGTTTGATATAGACCGAGCCGATCTCATATCTTGCACGGCAGCTGTACTTATGGTCCGTATCCATAATACCTTTCAGTATTTCTATTGCCTTGTTCGTAGCGCCTGTTGCAGCACAGCTTCTCGCCTTGAAGAGTGGGAGCTCCGGCAGTGAATAGCCGAATTTCTCGGCTTTTTCATAATTAACAACAGCATTAGGGTACATACCCATTATCTGATAACAGCGTCCACGGTAAAATGAAAGAACTCCCTGTTCCTCGCGGCTGCATTCAAGATCACTCGCATCGAGTTCTGTAAAGATATTCAAAGCGGCTTCAAAGTCTCCTGAATGAAGAGTCCACAGACCGCTCTCGAAGCGCTGTGATTTCTTTCCGAGACCGGTAAAAGCGCCTCCGATCATATCTTCATCATAACGGTGAAATATCTTCTTTCCGTACTTGCCGACTTCAACGAAGAAGAATACTACAAACGCCGAACTCATTACTGCCAGCATCAGGAGAATCGCTGTACTGACACTGAAAAGCGGCTCACCCTTGAAAGTCGTATACGAGATCAATACAAGCAGCATCGTTGCCGCACTGAATGCAAGGGCATTTATTGCCGCACGTCTCATGCAGATCATAACACGCCTTGTTCTTCTAAGCAATATTGTAAATAGCAGCATTGTAACCTCCCGAAAATCAGCATAACTAAAACAAAAATTCCGGAACATAAATGTGCAGGCTTGCTGCGGCACACAACACACACCGCTTAATGCTGCTCGGTCTCCCGCCTGACATGGTTCACGAGGTCTTGTTGCACAGGGCCCGCACATTTATATTTCGGAATTAATTGAGAGACATACGCTCTAAAGGTAATTATAACACAACACGTAACCTTTGTCAAGCATTTTTTCATAACAATCTCGTTATTGATGCCGCTCATTTTATTTTCAGGCTGTTGACACATCCCTCTTATAATGGTATAATTATAATGAAATAATATGCGCTATGCGCTGAAAAGGAGTATTTTTATCATGAGCGGAAACAAAAACAGCTATGAAAGCCCATTCTGTACACGTTATGCCAGCGAAGAGATGCAGTATATCTTCTCTGCTGATAAGAAATTCACTACCTGGAGAAAACTCTGGGTCGCTCTCGCAAGAGCCGAAATGAAGCTTGGTCTCCCTGTTACAGAAGAGCAGGTCAAGCAGCTTGAAGAACATATCAATGATATTGACTATGAAGCTGCCGAAGCAAGAGAGCGTATCACCCGCCACGATGTTATGGCTCATGTTTTCACATATGGTCAGGCTTGTCCTGACGCTGCCGGTATCATTCATCTCGGCGCAACTTCATGCTATGTAGGCGATAATACTGATGTTATCATCATGCGTGATGCTTTACAGGTCATCCGCAGAAAGCTTATCAACGTTATGAACAATCTTTCAAAATTCGCCGCTGAATACAAGGATATGCCATGTCTCGCATATACTCATCTCCAGCCGGCTCAGCTCACAACTGTCGGCAAGAGAGCAACTCTCTGGCTCAATGAGCTCCTCATGGACTTCGAGGACCTCGAATATCGTATCTCTACTCTCAAGCTCCTCGGTTCAAAGGGAACAACAGGTACTCAGGCTTCTTTCATGGAGCTCTTCGAGGGCGACACCGACAAGATCAAGAAGCTTGAAAGCATGATCGCTGAAGAAATGGGATTCGACAGCGTTGTACCCGTTTCAGGTCAGACATATTCAAGAAAGATGGATTTTCAGGTGCTTTCAGTTCTCAGCGGTATCGCTCAGTCAGCAAGCAAATTCTCAAACGATATGCGTCTGCTCCAGTCCTTCAAGGAAATGGAAGAGCCGCGTGAAAAGAAGCAGATCGGTTCATCCGCAATGGCTTACAAGCGCAATCCTATGCGCTGCGAGAGAATAACATCTCTTGCAAGATACGTCATGATCGACAGTCTCAACCCTGCATTCACAGCCGGAACACAGTGGTTCGAGAGAACACTGGATGACTCAGCAAACAAGCGTATATCCGTTGCTGAGGCTTTCCTCGGCGTTGACGCTATCCTCAACATCATGATGAACGTTACCGATGGTCTCGTAGTATATCCGGAAATGATAAGAAGACGTGTTATGGCAGAGCTCCCATTCATGGCAAGCGAAAATATCATGATGGATGCCGTAAAGAAGGGCGGAAACCGTCAGGAACTCCACGACCGTATCATGGACTACTCTATGGAAGCCGGCGCTAATGTTAAAGTACGCGGTCTCGATAACAACCTCTGCGAACTCATAGAGGCTGATCCTATGTTCATGGTAACCAAAGAGGAACTCGACGCTGTACTCAAACCGGAAAACTACACCGGCAGAAGCTCACAGCAAGTAGAGGAATTCCTCAATGACTGCATCAAGCCTATACTTGAAGCTAACAAGGACATCCTCGGTGAAAACTTTGAAATGAAGAACTGATAACTATGAAAAAACAATACCTCGAAGCCGGAAAAATAGTCACGACCCACGGCATCCGCGGGGAAGTGAAAATAATGCCATATACCGATTCCCCCGATCTTCTTTGTGAGTTCGACAGACTTTTTATAGGAAAAAATCACGATGAAATAATAGTTGAACGCGCCCGTGTGTTCAAAAACACCGTCATCACAAAGTTCAAGGGTGTCGATACTCCCGAAGCTGCTGAAAAGCTGCGTAACAAGCTGCTATATATGCACCGTGACGACCTCGAACTTGATGAAGACACCTATTTCATTCAGGATCTCATCGGTCTTGAGGTGCGTGATGCCGATTCAGATAAAGTTTACGGCAAAATAACCGATGTTATGCAGACAGGCGCTAATGATGTTTACGTCATAAAGAGCGATGAGCGCGAGTACCTCGTGCCGGCTATTGCAGATGTTATCATCTCAACTGATGTAGATGAAGGTTTTATGACTATCCGTCCGCTCGATGGTCTTTTTGACTGAGCAATAGTAAAAAGGAAGTTACCTATGCATATAGAAATAGCAACCCTATTTCCGGAAATGTGCGAGGCTGTCCTCGGTGAGAGCATAGTCGGAAGAGCCAGAAAAGCCGGAAAGATCTCTGTACACTGCCGCCAGATACGTGAATATACTCAGGATAAGCACCGCCGTGTTGATGATACTCCCTATGGCGGCGGAATGGGCATGGTAATGCAGTGCGAGCCTATCTACAACTGCTATAAGGCAATCTGTGACGAGACAGGTGCAAAGCCGCATACAATATATATGTCTCCTAAAGGCAGGATATTCGATCAGCAGAAAGCCGTAGAACTCTCACAAATGGACAATATCCTCATCATATGCGGACATTACGAAGGCGTGGATCAGCGCGTGATCGACAAAATAGTTGACGAGGAGATCTCCATTGGCGATTATGTCCTCACAGGAGGGGAACTTCCTGCCTGCGTTGTAGCTGATGCTGTTGCAAGAATGTGTCCGGGAGTGCTGTCTGATGATGTCTGTTTCACTGACGAGAGCATTTACAGCGGACTTCTTGAATATCCACAGTATACACGTCCTGAAGTATGGGAAGGTGAAGCTGTTCCGCCGGTATTATTGACCGGTCACCACAAAAACATACAACAATGGCGCATGGAACAGAGCATCGCGCTGACAGAACAGCGGCGCCCCGATCTTCTTGCGAAATACAGGGAAAAAGCCGACCAAAAATGACGTTTTACGCCAATTTGTGACCAAATTTTGCGATTTATATATATATTAATTTTATAGATATATATATATCCGATATTTCGTCATTATTCCGCTAAAACCGAAACTCCTTTAGAAGATTCACACATATATCCACGTTGAATAATGTGCAACTTGACTAACAATTTTTTCTATTTTTTTGTAGTGATAATCCACAAGCAGACCAACTAAATATCTCTCACATTTTATCGAAATGTAGAATTTAACCCCAAGTCAGCATTTATACACAAAAATCCGTTGACTATGCAGAAAAATGAATGTATAATGATATTAGCAACTGAAAAAATTGCAACACCACATATGGCTCGGAAATAGAGAGCCGCATTAAAGAGAATAGGAGAGTTGTATATGTTTGTCAGAGAAGTAATGGTTAAGAATCAGGTTGGACTTCACGCAAGACCTGCAACATTCTTCATTCAGAAGGCTAATGAATTTAAGTCATCAATCTGGATAGAAAAGGAAGAACGCAGAGTTAACGCTAAGAGCCTTCTTGGTATTCTTTCTCTTGGTATCGTTGGCGGCACAAATGTAAAGGTTATCGCTGACGGCGCTGATGAGAAGGCTGCAGTTGACGCTCTTGTTGAGCTCGTTGACAGCGGTTTCAGCGAAGAGAACAGATAATTATTTATGTATGGGCGTTACAATATGTAACGCCCATTTTGTTTTTTAACGCTCAAGTTCAGATGCCATATTTTCTGCAAATATAGCATAACCGCGCGTCGGATCAGCTACAAATACATGAGTGACCGCACCGATAAGCTTTCCATCCTGTATTACAGGGCTTCCGCTCATTCCTTGAACTATTCCGCCTGTTGCTTCGAGAAGTTCAGGATCGGTTATGCGTATGACCATATTCTTAGCAGAATCATCGCTGTTATAATCTACATCTTCAATCTCTATCGAATAGCTTTTAGGCTTGCTGCCCTTGATCGTTGTATAGATCTCAGCATCGCCGCGCTTTATATCCTGACGGTATCCGAGAGGATACTCCTTAATTTCAAGGTCATCAAGAGTTTCCGGTGAAAGTCTGCCGTAAACTCCGCTTTCCTTATTAACACTCAGATCACCAAGCTTTTCTCCGCGCCTGAATGTTCCGAGGAGCTCTCCCGGGATCCCTTTTTCGCCGCGCTTTGTTCCGCTTACCTCAACAGGTACAGCTTCACCGCTGCTTACAGGGACCAGTTCACCGGTATCAGCATCACATATCGGATGTCCAAGACCGGCAAAGCTGCCAGTCTTTTTGTTAATGAAGGTCATCGTTCCGATACCGGCAATACTGTCGCGCACCCACATTCCGCCGCGCCAGCTTCCGCTTCTGCCTGAATATACAGGCTGGAGCTCTGTTGTGAATTCTCTGCCGCCGCGGTCTATTCTGAGCGATATTTTGTTTCCGCCGCTGCCGGAGATAATGGACTGAAGCTTCTCATTTGAAAGAACCTCAACTCCGTCTGCAAGACAGATTATATCGCCCTTCTCTATACCGGCATCCTCAGCCGGACAGACCTTTTCGCCGTTTTCTGCCTCTACATCAGCAGTTCCGGTAACCATAACGCCTTTCATAAGCAGCTTTATGCCAAAAGGCATTCCGCTTGCAGCATATACCGGAGTCTCCTCTTCGCAGACTTCAACATATTTGACCGGTATAGCGCCAAAAATTGACAGCGTTACATGGTCACTCGCGGAAGATCCATCCGAAACAGGATAGCCGCAGCAGCTTATCTCAGGATATTCAGCTATTTTAAGCGTTCTTCCGTTTTCAGACCGTACTTTATCAGGAAGCTTTCCCGAATAGTATCCGGCTGTTCCAAATGCACCGATCATTGCCGCAGAAAGCATTATCGCGGCAATTTTAGATATTTTACGTCTCAGCTGCATAACAGTATCCCTTTCTGGCTGCGTTACAGTACGCAGCAGATATATTATTTGTCTCTGCAAAAGCATTATTACAGTAAAAATCCCCGAGATACTTTTGCCATTTTTAGTTTTAACGCACAGGAGTTTCAAATGAAAACAAGACAGCGCCTTCCGCGGAAAAAACATCCCTACCTTAACGCCTTAAAGGCGGTCACTCTCGTTCTTACCGCAATATATCCCGTCTTTATGACCATGATGACCGGTGCAGGTATTCTGTATAACCGCGGCAGCTACGGCAGTTCTTTCGCCCGTTACGGCACTATTCTGATAGTTTCCGGCTGCCTTATGACATCAGGGACGATACTTTGTCTTTTCAGGAAAAATCTCACTTCACTGCTATCTCCATTCTTTTCACTGACAGGTCTTGTAATGTGCATGGCCGTACTCAGGCGTCTCGTAAAACACGCCGATGAACACGGCTGGCACGGCTCAGGTATGTACGAAAACGTATCTGCGAGCTATACGTTCCAAACAAGACTCCTGCCCTGTATTCTTCCGGCGATCGCAGCCACTGTGACAGCCCTTTGCCAGTACTTTTCCTATGATCTCAGCGAACTGCGCCGGGAACGCAAACGTCAGAAAGAAAACACACCAGCTCCATCTATAATTTCAGATGATCAACAACAATAACCTCGATAACGATGTTATTGCACGCACACTTATTATAACCGAAATTTTTTGAGAAATCCGTCGGCATTACGCATTGCCGTCATACGAAAGAAGGAAATTTTACGTCTGATAAGGAATATAATGGATATTTTTGCTTTGCAGATTTTGAATTCACCTGCGGAGCTTTCATAGACGATACAAAAAGCGAAGTCCTCTCCGTCGGAGCGGTCATATGCTCTCCGGACTACAAGATCGCTGAAAAATACTATTCAACCGCGCGTCCGAACAAGTTTCCGCGCATGACCAGACAATGCCGTGAATTGACAGGTCTTACTCAGGCAGAGATCTCCGCTTCTCCTGACAGCAATGAAGCGCTCAGAGGTCTTGTTCAGCTCATGAAGCATTATAATATCACCGAGATCTACGTATGGGGAAATTTCGACAAACCAGGCCTTGCAGGTGACATTAATCAGCACCGCAAAAAAAACGTCCCCCACGGGAACGTCAATTTCATATACAACAGCATCAATGATATTCAGGCTGAGGTCACAGCTAAAATGCAGCTTCCGCAAGCTGTAAGTATAAGTGAGCTCGCTGCCGTTTTCGATTACGCTCCGGAATCCGGAAGCTTCCACAACGCTCTTAACGATGCGGAAGCGCTGTATACCATTCACAAAGCAGTTTATACGACCAATATTACTGCAAATGAAAAATTCATGCAGCTTAAACAGGAGCGCCTGAAAAAGATCGCAGAGGCTAAAGCAGCAACCGTCGAAAAGCTTCGTGCAGAGGCTCTTTCGCTCCCATTCGCTCCTGAAGAGATCGGATTCTTTGAAGCGCTGAAGGCTGCAAACAACGAAAAGCAAGAGCTTGATTTTCTGCGTCTGCGGGTAAAATTCGTGAGAGCATTGAAACGTTCTCCAGAAACTGATGATTTCTTCTTAGCAGAATATTCCAATCCTCCGCGCATAAAAGTCCTTCCGGCAACCAAATTCAAAGGCAGTGCGCGCTATGTCTCAACACATCACGAAGCCTTCAAACGCCCGGATTTCAACCGCGTTTTTATCAACGAATACAAAAAACAGAAGCACTGAACCTGCCTGCTTTCCGCAACAATAAAACGGACGTACAATTAGTCATCTCCCATTGTACGTCCGTTTTATTATGAATATTCACATAAAAAACAAGATCTTCATTGGTACCCTCTCAAAAACCAATGAAGATCAAGTTAATAAGAAACGCACCCTCTATACGTTTCTTCTTTCCGGCAACGCAATTCCGAAGCGCTTTATAGTCGATATGCTGTGATCAGACCGGTAGTTGAACGTTTCAATTGATAAAAGCTGTTTTAGGCGATCAAACATATTATAGGCATTAATGTTCAATAACAGCTTATCAGCATGGTAGTATAATGTAACCGGTAGCTTAACGATCCGGCGGAGTTTATACCGGATAAGCAGGGATACGACTATTGCCGTTTTCACAGGACACAAAAATGTATCATTGTAATGTCAGTGAGTGAATTATGTATATACCACTCCCAACAATTGTATTATAGATGATTGCACAAAAATATTCAATTGAAAATATTGCTCTCTTTTGGAATTATATTGCTACATATAATTCAAAAAATTATATTAAGTAATTATTAACAATACGCCACATTTAATTTTTACCGCTATATACGTTGAAATATAGCACTTTTTGATCTTTGATTTCATCTCTGTAACGCCCATCAAAAAAACGCCGTAATATTGGCAAATTTTGCTCATATTTGAAACTCATCTTTAATTATAAGTATTCATCAATTAATTGTTCAACAGCTTATTAGCTCATTGAGAACTCCAGTCAAATAATTTTAACAAAGCTTGCCGGATACAATTTTTATGAAATTATGAATATTTTTTTAAATTTCGCGAAAATATCACTTTTGTGCTACACAGAATTTCATTTGTGTGCTGACAAAAAAACAGGAGCTGTTAAGCTCCTGTGATATTACAGTATTCCCTGCGCAGCTTCTTCGATGCGTTTTTCATAATACTCCTTGCTCCAGCTGAATTCAAACTCGCTGAAAAGCTTCAGACAGCTGTGAGTATTTGCAACCGCTTCTTCAAGACCGTCACGCTCTCCGGAATTAGCAAAAATATAAACTCCAGTTATAAGCATTTCCAACAGAGTCACATCATTTCTTCCATGCGGTTTATAGCCGAATCTCAGCAATTTGAAAGCATCATTGTATCGCTTTGCCGCACAATCCACAAGTGAAAGTGTCATGTACATTTCAGCAAGCTTCTTATCAGAATGCTTCTGAACATAGTTCTGGAGAAAATTGATATTCTCAGTTCTGAAATCATCGGCATCACGCCAATGGCCGAGTTTGCTCTTAGCCTTGAGCACCTCGATGCAGAATCCGAATTTATCGTCGCCGCTCAGTTTGCGTTCCATGAGCATATCAAGATAGAATCCGGCGCTCTTACTATCGTGAATGCGATCGTATAGCGAAGCGACCTGCACAATATCTTCAGCCTGAGGCTTCTTGACATCGTTAATAAACACATCCGCATAGTGTTCACACAGTTCCTTTGTATAACCGCCGCTCGAATAATCAGCGTAGACTTCTTCATATTTTTTCATTTCAGCCCCGAATGAGGGCAGCAGAGTTTTAGCAAAATTACTTGATTTCTTGCGTTCTGACGGCGAAAGCATAAACATTTCCCTCCCCAAAAGATACTTTTATGCAAATTTTCGGTTCTTTATAATTCTATCACAAATCTTAAACTTAGTCAATATTTGTTAAGACACTTCGGTCAAAACTGTTGAAATGCACAAAAAACGATAGTCTTTTTTTCCTAATCAGCAAATTTAATTTTTAACAATTTATACTTATTGCAACCGGTATTATCTAAGGTCACAGTTTTTTTGTCTCCATTTTGTTCATATCTACAAAATTTATTTGTTCAGCCTTTTTTTGAAAAATTATTAAGCCTATTTCAATATTTGATGTTATAATAGTATGTAAGATGTGATATTATATTCTGTCACCGGAAGAAAGGAGCGATAACTATGCGCCTGCTCGTTGTTGAAGACGAAATCCAGCTCGCTGATGCACTAAGCGAAATCTTAAAACGCAACAAATACAATGTCGATACGGTATATAACGGTATCGACGGACTTGATAACGCTCTTACAGGCGTTTATGACTGCATTGTTCTCGATATTATGCTGCCGGGTATGAACGGCATCGAGATACTGAAAGAGCTCCGCAGCGAAAAGGTCTCAACTCCGGTCCTTCTGCTTACAGCAAGAAGCGAAATAGAAGATAAGATAAACGGTCTTGACTGCGGTGCAGATGACTATCTCACAAAACCATTCGTGACAGGTGAACTCCTCGCACGTATACGCGCCCTCACAAGACGCAAAGGCGAAATAATCGACGAAAACCGCCTTGATTACAACGGTCTCGAACTCAATAAGAATACAAGTTCTGTTATCTGGAAAGGCAATGATGTAAAACTCAGCCTGAAAGAGTATCAGATCATGGAACTTCTCATATCAAACCCTCACCAGATACTTCCCAAAGAGCGTATCATCGAAAAGATATGGGGCTATGAAAGCGATGTTGAATACAACAATATCGAGGTTTATATATCATTCCTGAGAAAGAAGCTCTCAGTCATATCAGCCCCGATACAGATAAAAACCGCCCGCGGGATAGGTTATTCTCTTGAATAGGAGGAATGAGCGATGTTCAGGAAAGCCCAGCTGAAGCTTTTCGCAATTATCACCTGTATACTCCTTGCAATATTCGTTGCAGTTCTCGGCTCAATAAACCTGATAATGCAGGCTATGATGCAGCGGCAGTCTATGGATGTTCTGAAAAAAATAGCGTCCGGCGTGGACTATTCCAATAACGGTTTCGTTATAACACGTCCCGAGGATTTCGGTCAGAAGCCAAACGATCAGCCGCCTTCTAAGCCGCCGGAAGAGACCTCGTCCACCGAAGCTTCTCAGAATACTTCCGAGGAAACTTCAGAAGAAACTTCTGAGACCGATGTTACTTCAGAAGATACTTCACAGGCTTCACAGCCGCAGCAGTCTCCGGCTGTCGTTCAGACCTCACCGGCTGCTCCGGCACATACCGAAAGCCCTGAAGTAACTACGCAGACTCCATCCCCTGAGCCGGTCACAACAGCTCCGCCTCCGGAAATTACAGATGCACCGGTACAGACCTCTGCTCCGCCTGCTACAAAACACATAGAAACGTTACCCCCACGCCCCGAACCCACAACAGCTCATCAGCCTACTGAACCGCCTAAACCGACAGAGCCTTACGAATGGTGGAAGGATCCTAACAACTGGGGACAGATGCCTACATATCCGGCACCGTGGGACGGCGGCGGCGGTACTTATCCGCCATTCTATCCGCCTTACTGGGGCGGTTGGGGCAATTCCTTCTCATGGTTCGGTTCAAGCGCTCCACGGAATAACAAAGAAGAACAGCCAACTACTGACAGCTCTTATGAGAGTAATACTGAACCGACCTCGCCGACACCTCTCGCTCTTGCTTATACCGGCAGCGACACGTTTCTTGATGACTCTACGGCATTCATAGACGATGGTATTCACAAGCCCCCAAATGATAAACAGGATCAGAAACGAAATCCCGATAATATACCGAAATCTATCGGATCTATCGACTTCTTCATCATCATGGCTGATAACGATGGCAACTATCTTGATATGATGAACAACGATGATCTCGATGAAGGTACTGCACAGAACTATATCTCCGCTATCCTCAAAGAAAAAGCAAGCAGCGGTATGCTGGAAAACAAGTATCAGTTCTATCAGATGAAAAAGAATAACGGCACTCTTATAGTATTCACCGACAAAAGTGCCGAGTTCAATATGCTTAGCAAGCTTATTCGTACTACTATTATTATCGGTACAGGAAGTCTTATATTCCTCGCAGCTGCTGCATACTTCCTGAGTAAAAAGATCATGCAGCCACTTAAAAGCGCATTCGAGAAGCAGAAGCAGTTTGTTTCAGATGCAAGCCACGAATTAAAAACTCCGCTGACCGTTATTTCAGCCAATGCAGATGTCCTGGCAGGAGAAATAGGCGAGAACCGCTGGCTTACCTACATAAAATCACAGACCGACCGTATGAACGTCCTCGTAAACGATCTGCTCAATCTCACAAGACTTGAAAACAATTCCGGCGAATTCGTCCGCAGAGACTTCGATCTCAGCAAGGCGATCACTAATACAGCTCTGCCTTTTGAGTGTCAGGCTTTCGAATCCAATAAGAAGTTCGAGGTCGACATCGAAGAGGGACTGACTATCAACGGCAGTGAACGCCATATCAAGCAAATGGCTGCAATATTTATCGACAACGCGCTGAAGTATTCAAACGAAGGCGGCATCGTCAAGGTCGGACTAAAGAAGCAGGGCGACAAAAAAGTCTTCTCAATCTATAACACTGGTACAGGCGTTAAGGCAAAAGACAAAGACAAGATATTTGAACGCTTCTATCGAAGTGATGAATCACGAAACCGCGCTACCGGCGGCTATGGTCTTGGTCTTGCTATCGCAAAATCTATCATTGATAAGCACAAATTCAAGGTTTATGTAGATAACGAAGAGGGCAAAAGTATTTGCTTTATAATTACAATGTAATATCTTCCAAAATGACATAGCCAAAAATTTACCGAGCCTTTATTCAGGCTCGGTAATCTGCTTTATGCAAAAACAGCCGCACTTTAGGGCGGCGCACATAAAGCAGTTTATGTGATTTGAAGATAAGGTTGCGTAACATCGCAGTTACGCAGCCTTTTTCTTTTTGTCGTATTCTTTGCTGTCAGCAATAGCTGTAGCGACAGCAACATCAAAGCGGAAGTGTATCTCTATCTGCTGAGTACGATGCCCATCGCTCTTTTCAGGAGCGTGAACGATGATCTTCTCAATAAGCTCATGCATGATCTCAGGAGTAAGTTCGGTGATATGCTCATACTTCTGCACAATCTTTATAAAGGAGTTCACATCAGCACATTTCTGCTCTGCTGTTTCAATAAAAGCAGTAAGCTCTGATGCTTTCGCTTTCAGCTTCTTCTGCTCGTCCTCATATCCTGCGGACAGTACGGCAAAACGCTCGTCAGAGATCTTGCCTGAGATGTTGTCCTCATAGAGCCTTGCGAAAAGCCTGTCAAGTTCAGCAATACGCTTTTCAGCCTGATTGAGAGCTTTCTTTGCCTTAAATACATCAGAGGAATGCTTTGACGCAGAGTTGTTCATAGCTGTCTGCACAAACTCAGCTTCATTGTCTTTAACACTATCGAGGAGCTTGTTCAGTGCATTCAAAACCAACTCTTTCAGCACGACAGTTCTGATGTAATGTGCTGAACAGCTATCCTTATCAGCTGAATGAGTGGAGCATTTCAGATGCTCCTGATCTTCACTAAGACTTCTTGAACGGCACAGGTATAGCTTTTTACCGCAGTCAGCACAGTAACATATACCAGAAAACGGATTTACAGTCTCATGTTTCTGATTTCTTCGCTTATTACTGCGAAGCTCCTGCACTAAATCGAATTCCTGCTGTGTGACGATAGGCTCGTGGGTATTCTCAAAGATGAGCCAGTCTTCTTTCGGATTTTCAATCTTACGCTTGTTCTTGTAGGACTTGCGGCGTGTACGGAAGTTCACCGTATGACCTATGTATTCGGGGTGCTCTAAAATGTCAATTACAGTTTCAGTACACCAGCGGTCAAGCCTTGAATTCTTGTTAGCTGGGTTTCTTCCCTGCGATATAGCGTAAGCCGTCGGATTGGTGATACCTTCCTCAGTCAGCTTACGGGCAATCTGAGTCGGACCGTAGCCGCTGATGCAGAGCTTGTATATCTTGCGTACAACCGCTGCAGGCTCATCATCAATGATCCACTTGTGTTTATCTTCCTCAGAAGCCTTGTAGCCGTAAATAGGCAGAGAAAGCGGTTTGCCTGACTGCCCCTTTGCCTTGAATACAGCACGAATCTTCTTCGACGTATCTCTGGCATACCAGTCATTAAAAATGTTCTTGAAAGCCATCAGCTCATTCTCGCTCTTGAGAGTATCCACGTTATCATTGATAGCGATATAGCGGACATCATAATCAGGGAATATGATCTCAATATATTCACCTGTTTTAAGATAGTCACGACCAAGCCTTGAAAGGTCTTTGGTAATGACCGTTCCGACTTTGCCTGCTTCAACATCTGCCATCATAGCCTTGAAGCCGTCACGTTCAAATGTCGTTCCCGAAACTCCGTCATCAACGTAGTAAACGGGATTGCTGAAACCGTTATCCTCCGCATACTTTTTGAGGATAGCCTTCTGGTTAGTGATACTATTACTCTCACCCTGTAACATATCGTCCTGCGAAAGACGACAATACAACGCTGTTATCTTGTCTGTCATATTAAACCTTCCTTTCCGACAGATAAAGCGAGCTATGTTATCATTATAGCGCAATATACCGTCATTGGCAATGCGCCGAAATGCCAATATTACACAGCCTGCTTCTCAGGTTCTTGTCCGGATTCACCGAGCATTTCCTCACACTCACGGTCTATGAGCCTTTGCAAAATATCCGTAAGACGTTCCTTTGAAGCAGGGTTGAATACTAACTTCACGATGTAAGTTGTTCGTCCAATTTTGCACTCGGACACGTTGTTGTCTTTGTTCATAGCGATCTTTCCTTTGCTTTTATCTCTCTACGCATTGGTGAGGGCATCGCTTTCTTTCTCTTACCCTCTATGCAGCCGCAAGGTCAGTATTTCTTCCTTTCGACCGACCGAGTATTTTGCGACTATAACAATTATAGCGCGCAATGAGGGCGATTGTCCAGCCGCATTGCGCACGAACTTTGGAATGATTTTCAGTTTTCCCCGGTGTAATATGCACTGGATGAATAAAAAAGCAGCCTCACAGAGGCTGCAATTACGTTTATTTAAATTCAGATTCAAAGAATGCAATCAATTCATTTAACTCAGCATTTCCGTTTTTAAACAAATACTCAACAATAATACTTATTAAGTCTGCGTCTGTTTTCCTTATTTGTTCAAGCTCGTGGCGTAATTCGCTATATAACATCTTCCCATTCTTTATTTTTTCGGCATCCTTGTAAATTCCATTTTGAACATTTTGATTGTAATTTTTTATTATTTGATCCAGTGACTTACTTTGAAATACATAGTCATTCAATTCTCTAAATAAAGTATGATCAATGTTTTTAGTCAATTTATCTAACAGATATTTTTCCAAACTTTTTATTGGCAAATATTGTGGTGGATTGGTAAAATTAATATGTTCTTTTTTTAGGAAACTATTTACTTCTGACTTAATGTCTCTGTCAAGAACAGTAATTATTTTAGTTGTTTTGAGCGCAAGATTCGATCGAATTGTATCATATGCAAAGCGTAGTACTTGTTGCCATCCGCCTATGCCAATAACTAACACTCTTTTATTCGATAAAAGGCGATTATCACGCAGTATTTTATCGACAATTTGTTTTGCTAAATCATCTTCTACCATAACGATGCAATCATGACCATAGTTAGATGATTCCAAATTTCTCGTTGCATAAATCGGATAACAGGGATTTATTGTTTCTACGCTTCCGTCAACATATCCTTGCAAATAAAAAATATTTTCAGGAGATATACTACGAATCAATTCTATCGAATGTGTTGAGAACAAGACAACTGTATTATGCTTATCAGCTATTTCTTTCAGAAAATAAACTAATCTTCTTAATGCTGATGAATGTAAGGCAAGCTCAATTTCATCAAGTAGCATAAATGCAGGAGTTTCGCCATATACTTTTTTATTTACTCTTTTTTCCAAAGAGTATAGGATAGAGAGTAATAAGTTTTCTCCCGTGGACATATTCAACTGGCTAATAAGTGTTCCTTTATTCTCATAATAATATGTTGATTTCTGAAGTCCCTTCTCCTTTGCAACTTTGGAATTTAACACATATAATTTTTTATAGTATTTTTCATCATCATGAAGTATTTTGCCGAGGTTTTCTATAACGAAATCGGATGCCAAATGTACTTGATCTATCTTTATTGAAGAAACTATATCTAAAAGCCGAAAATCTATGTCTTTAAATCTATTTCCGAAAACTATACTTCCTTCATAAAAGCCAGTAATATCTATCTGTCCAGAAGGATTATTCCACTTGTTATCTGTAGCATTGATTTTACGTACTTTTCCATTGAAAGAAAACTCAATACTTGCTCCGTCTCTTGGTTTTCCAAAGTAATCCTTTAACGATGCATTATAAAAGGCTGTTGCAGCACAAGAAATAATAGTACTTTTACCTACTCCATTCTCTCCTGTAATAGCGTACAGTCCTTTTTGTGTTGGAATATCAAATTCAAAATCATCAATACTCTTTATATTATGAATTTTCATATTAATTCCCATTTAAGTGCCTCCCTTGAATAGTTTATACATATGAATTATACCAGCAAGACTAATCTGTGATTAATTTTAACATATTCAATCGCTTTAGTCAATAGGATGTGAGCAGAATTATTTTTATGTATAATATCTCAAATATCAATTTGTTTCGCATGAGCTGATTCTTTCCCAGCAAGCTCGGTATCCCCGCATTACAATTTAAAAAATTGAATGCTACGATACATAGCTTGACAGGAGCTTTGCCCCTATGACCCC
>Ga0256404_1005628_pt1 | contig 21914 bp, 18 predicted proteins | sample RumenRJG_01DNA_FD_185990 | JGI IMG/M metagenome (GOLD analysis project Ga0256404, IMG submission 185990) | Bovine rumen microbial communities from Lethbridge, Alberta, Canada - RJG_01 | ecosystem: Host-associated > Mammals > Digestive system > Stomach > Rumen | place: Canada: Alberta | collected...
CTGGCTGATAATAAAATAGATGGTAGGGTCGGTGGAATTGTAGGTAAAACCGCCCGTATCGGTCATCATGCCACAATATACACAGGCAGCCCACTTGCGGTCCATCTGCTCGAAGCCTCCCAACTGCCACACGATGCGGAACACCAGCTCGCTGGCACTGCTCATGTGGGGCTGAGAAATCTGAAGATCGACATCCATACAGGGTGCCAGATGATGGTCGATCATCACCTTACGGGCACGACAGCCGGTAAGCACATCCTGCATCTCGTCGAGACGACCAGCGCCATTGAAGTCGAGACAGAACACCAAATCGGCCTCATCGAAAGCACGCTGCACCTCGGCAGGATGCTTGTCGTAACGCAGAATGGTCTGACTGTCGGGCAGCCACTGCAGATAGTCGGGCATCATGTCGGGGATACATACCTGTGCCTGCTTGCCCTGCGAGAGCAAAAAGCCACGCCATCCCAAAGAAGAGCCGATGGCATCTCCGTCTGGCGACTTATGACAACATATCACAATATGCTGAGAAGCCGCTATCATCTCCTGGAGGGTAGCGGCTTCTTGTGAACTCAATATATTTACGTTCATTTAGAAGAGTTTGCTTGGATAAACGCCTTCGTCTATCAGACTCTGAATTCTTGCTACTACTGATGGACGGTCGGCAGCATAAGTGACACCAAACCACTTACTTGTGGTGTCGAGTACCTTGACGGTAGCTGTGCCGTCGTTGATCAGCTTGTTGACCATCAATGGAATGAAGAACTCAGCTTTCAGGTTCTCCATATTCTTAGGATCGCTGAGGAACTCCTTGAAGTAAGCCTCGCTGTACTCAAAATAGTCGGGAGTGAAACCCCATACGTTCATAGATACAGGAGTGTTGTCCTCAACAGCTACCCACTTGCCTTCCTCGTCCTTGTAAGACACCTTGCCATCTACGCGCATAATCTCTGTACGCTCCACGACTGTGGTCAGATTTTCAGCATCGTCCTTTGAGCAGATGCCACGAGCCACAGTACCATTCTCGCTCAAGGTGTTGCCTACACGGAAACCTACCATGGCATAGTTGTTCTTGCTGCCCTCTGGAAGTTCGGAAAGGAACTTGCCTATGACCTTGAAACAGTCACGATTGTAGAAGTCATCACAGTTGATGACACAGAAAGGCTCCTTGATAATGTCCTTTGCCATCAATACAGCATGGTTGGTACCCCATGGCTTCTCACGACCCTCGGGAACTGAGAATCCTTCAGGAAGAGCGTCGAGTGACTGGAAGCAGAGTTCTGCTGGGATATGTCCCTCATATTTGGCAAGTATCTTCTCACGGAACTGATCTTCAAAATCCTTACGGATGACAAAGACAATCTTGCCAAATCCTGCCTGAATGGCATCGTAAATACTGTAGTCCATAATGGTCTCGCCGTTAGGACCCAGACCATCGAGCTGTTTCAAACCACCATAGCGGCTACCCATACCAGCCGCCAAAAGCAATAATGTAGGTTTCATATTTTATTTGTTTAATCGTTGATATTATCTAACAGTATGCAAAAGTAATAAAAAAAATGACTGCTGCACAATTTTTATCACTTTTTTTTGGCGATTTATATTTCATTCGTCTACATCTATGCGACTACCGGCAAAAATCAGAAAGGATAACCCACAGTCAGATGGAGGCTATGCGAGTTTTTGAAGGAATCGATATTGTAGAAGCCCTTCTTGCTGGTTTCGTAAGGCACATGAAGCCCCACACCCCAGTCTACACGGATGACGAACATACCCATATCATAGCGTACACCCACACCCGTGCCCACAGCCATCTGCTTGAAGAACTTTCCGAACTTGAACTGTCCCTGCGGACTGTGCTCCTCGCTGCGAAGTGTCCACACGTTGCCGGCATCAAGGAACAAGGCTCCATACAGGTCGCCCCAGATGCGAGGACGATACTCAATGTTGGCAAGAAACTTAATGTCGCCTGTCTGGTCGATATAGGAATACTTGCTGCCTGTAGGCAGATACTGACCGGGGCCAATGCTTCGCACATTGAAAGCACGCACACTGTTGGCACCGCCAATGTAGAACTGCTCGTAATAAGGCGCTTTCTCGCTGTTGCCATAACTCCATACCACACCCGCATTGAGGTGACCCACCAAGGTGGAATGCTCGGCGATGCGCCAGTACTTCACAAAGTCGGTCTCCAACTTCATGAACTGGGAATAAGGATTACGGAACAGCTCCTTGTCCTCGTCGTTCCACTTCTTGCCTGTACAGAGATAACCCAACGACAGGATGTTGCCTGCCTCGCTGACAGTCGTCGACCAGATGATGGGATGACGGTATTTCGCCGGACTGGTATAAGTATAGGTGTAGCTCATCTTGGGTACAAACTGGTCGCGCATGGCTATCTGCAGATAAGGACTCTCAGAGATGGCCTCATCGAAGGCTGCGGTACGGCTGTTCATAAACTCATACGACAACACTAAAGGACTGAACGAATGGCGATGCTTGGCTGAGGTAGCCCAGTCGTAGGTAAGTTCACCCGACACCACATGACGACGGAAATAACCTGCCCTGTTGAGCACATTCATCGAGGCCTTCACTGTGGTAGAAGGAACGCCATAGAATGAACGCGGGATATGACCTTTGCGGAAACGGCGCTCACGCTGTGCCATGGTCGTAAATAGATTGAACGGGGTGACGATGCTTGGGAACGAGAGTGATACATCCGAACCATACTCATAGGAATTGATATGGTTGGAGCTGGCTCCGTTGCCCTTCTCGCCTGTCTGCCACTCGTAAGAGCCATGCAGATTGATATCGAGCTTCTCGCCTCCACGGAAGGCATTGCGCTTGGTAAAACCTACAACCAACTCGGGACCTACACGGCCTGTGGTTTTGCCCTTGACATTGGTCTCTATATAGAAATCATAAGGCTTGTCGAAAATCAAGTCGAGTGTGGCATCCAAGGTATCGCACTGAGCTGTGGTGTCACGAGGAGTAAACTGAAGGCTGGTATAGTTGAAGACTCCCATCGACTGCAAATGCTGGCGCGCCTTCTCCTCGTTCTCTACCCTGTATAGCTGTCGGGGACGCAAGTTCAAGTCGCGCAACACCACACCCGCACGGATAGGCATCTTCTTGCCATGATAACGGATATTGAGGTAACGGCGACAGAAAGAATCGGTAAGCTCTTCTGTAAACTGCTTGCGGAAGTTGATATTGATATTGCCGAGATACCACTGGCGGGTGACCTGCGAGTCAAGGCTGTCGGCCATGATCATCTTCATGCTTGCCTTGCCTGGCACATCTAAGGTATCAGCAAGATAGGAGGCATAGCCATTCTGATAAAAATAATAGCCATTGTTGCGGAACAGACGGGTAAGGCGCTGACGCTCACCTTCCAGGCGAGGTACATTGAATGGGCTGCCCGTATGTACCAAAGCCTCCTGACGGGTGGAATCGATCAAAGCAGAGACTACTGATGGGAAATTGACATACTGCAACGTATCAATGGTCATCAACGGACCCAAAGACACATGATAAGCCAACTTGGCCTTCTTGGGATTTTTCTGGGTCAGAATCTCGTAGTTTACCTTGCCATGAAAATAGCCATACTTGGCAAGCTGGTTCTCTGCTACCTGTGCACGCAGTCGGGGATTCACATTGCCCATCAATTTAGGACGTGAGCCGAATGCCTTGGTAATCCACTTGGCTATGGCGCCATCCGACTGCGAGAAAGCATTCCAAACCCAAAGGCGAACAGGGAAAGGCGTGCGATAATAACTGCTGCCGAAGAGGGCTCCATTAGGGGCAGAAGCCAATACCGACTCCATTTCGAGAATCGTAGAATCGGCATAACCGCCTGGCTCATAATCGGTATATTCTATTTTCTTCAGGCCCGTGAAGAGCTGCTCGCCTTCCTTGAGAGCACTCGTGGAAGAACAAGATGTACCTGCGGCAACCACCACTATGGCAGCAAATACCATAGCCAACAGGCGGAAGCCGCGGGAATGATTATAGGGAATGCACTTTCTGTTTATCATCATTTGCTTTTTTATTTTTGTTGAACAGCTGCAGGCACAGCCTTCAGGGTGTCGGCTGCAGCACGTGGCAAAGCCTGTTTCTCGGTCTTAAAGCGGAAGATATCACTGAAGCGCTGCAATTTTCTGCGCCACATGAAACCTACACCATACTCGCCGATCTGACCTTCTAACCAGTCGTAGATGTTGTTGTTGTAGAAACCTCGGATATACTGACTGGCTCCATCGTTGAGTCGATATTGTATCTCCACATTATTAAAGAAGGTATCATTGTTGACAGCATTCTCCATCTCGGCTCCCGAAGAAACCTGACCGCCCACACTGAAGCTCAGACGATTGTTGAAGAATCGCTTGGCAAACTTGAAATTGTAGTCAGTATGCAATGCACCGGCAGCATTGAGAGAGTTGTCGACAGTCATGCCTATATCAAGTCCCATGGAGCGCATGGCGGTTCCTGCTATGTTGTTGATTTCGGAATTGAGGAACGAGCTGAGGGCACTGTTCATCGAGAACGAATTGGTATTGCCGTTGGCAAGATACATGCCCGAAGCCAGCATGGTGATAGCCACCTTGCCGCGTTCGTCCAAACTCATCGTGTTCAACTCATCCTGGACGTTCATGTCGGAAGGTGCTGAGATGATAAACTGTATACCAGGTTTATTCAGTGTCTGCGACAGTTTCACCCCACACTCGAAATCTACCGATCGGCCTGTACCCTGCCCTTCATTCACGGTCGACTTGATCTTCTCGGTAGCCGTGATGTTGAGCGTAGGATTGAAAGGATCGCCCGTAAACTCGATATAACTTCCGCCCTGAATGGTAAAGGTCTTCAGTGGAATGACAGGCAAGGAGTATTTCATCTCGCCATTACTCAATGTATACTTACCCGACAGACGCAGATTGTCGGCAGGATTGTAAGTCATACGCAAGTCGCCTCCACCCACAAGGTCAATATAATTGGACTTGTCAGCATTCAGCGCACAAAGAATACGGGCAGACTCATCTATCGACATACCCAAGAGCATATCGAAGCCTTCGAGTTTTGGACGCACCACCGTCTCTTGCTTACTGTCTTTGAAATCGGTAAACTTCACCAACTCCTCAAGCTGAGTATCAGTGGTGAGTTCCGACTCTCGCAGGATATAAGTCATGTCGGTATTACCCAGCACGTCGAGCTTACCTCGCATCTTCAGATTAGACAAGGCGCCACGCATACTTCCCAAAAAGTTGACATACGCCTTACCGAAAGCCTCGGAACGGGCATTCTCCTTAGCATCTACCAGGAGGAAGTTCTGGGCACGCATCCTGACATCAAGCATCATCTTATCGAGATTGGAGAAATCCAGATAGCCCTGTATGTTGAGCGGACTCTCATTGTTGGCATACATCATGAAGTTCTCGAAGAGCAACTTACTGCCGGCTATCCTCACTGGGTCGTTGTCGAAACGCATCCTCAGTCCGTAAGGCACACTCACTAAATAAACAGAGTCCATGTATATCTCGCCGTCTACCTGTGGCTTGCTCAACGAGCCCTTGACGGTAAGACTTCCCTCACCACAACCTTCCAGACCAACAAGCTGGTCGGGCACAAATCCATTGATGAAGTGGAGCGGCAGTTTGTCCATGCCGACAGTAGCGTCGAGATAGCCCTCGCCCTCCGACTGGTAAGTACCTTTGATGGTGGCAACGTCCTCATCGTTGTATTTCAGTATTCCGTCGACGGCATGAGTGCCATCGCTCATAGGCATATACACGAACTCGGAGCCGACATTACCCATCGGGCAATTCTCGTAAACCAAGTTGTCTACCGATAGATTGGACGATACAGACAAGGCCTCCTTGGTCTGCACGATATGGAAATCGCCATTCATGATACCTGAGACATCAGGCATATAAGGTATGACACTCAGTACCTTGTCCAAATCAAAACGGGTCATGCCGATAGTGATATCCTGCAGGGCATCCTCATTGTCGTCATTAGAGTAGATACGCACACCCATTCCCTTACTGGACTCCAGCTGAAGTTTGGCAGAGATACGCATATCGCGTCCCAGCATCAGATAGTTGTCATCGTTGGCTGTAAATTTCTTATATCCCAGTATAGGATGAGTATCGGTAAGACTCACCTTGATGCCGTTTTCCTGCATCATTGCCGCCAAACCTACACGCACGCCCAACTTGCCGTTGGCATCATAGATGCGGGCAGCGATATCGGAGCCTCGCTCTACCAACTCGCCATCCACCAATGCCAGGAATACGTATTGCGGATTCTTCTTGTTGTTCACAATCCTCGCCGTATACCGGATGGTGTCGCCCTGGGTCATCACGTTGGCACGAACCGTATCCAACTGTACACCTTGTGCCACCAAAGAGTCGATATTAAGATGACCGTTCAGACCTGATATGGGTGAGGTACGAAGATCCATGTCCACCGTCTTGAAATGATAGCCGTTGTACTCGATAAAACGGGAGATGAAATTGTCTTTTCCTGTGGTAAGAGTGATGCGACCCAAGGGGAACTCGCGACGGATAGCCACCTGGTCGATACGTCGGTTCTTGAGTTGACTCATCACCTCGCCTTGCAGTTCATCAAGTCTTGACAGCAACTTTTTATAACCTCCATGGGTGTCCATACGAAGATAGAAGTCACCACAATTGAGTACGGCATGGGTTGTATCGCGACGAGTCAACACGTCGGCAACAATATCCACGGGACGATATTCTTTCTGCTGAGTCTTGATGACGATACTTCCCAACATAGCCTGCAGGTAGTGGTCCTCCTTCAGGTTGGTCTTCAGGTCTACCTGTCCACAGGCAGTTGCTCTCATAGGCACCTTGGTGAGTCCCATGAGGTAAAGGTCCACATTCCTGACATCAGCTACTACAGTTCCTTCCAGATACTTGCTGTTGGTCAGCGCATCCAAGCTCACCAATCCCTTGAGCAACTGATTATTGCTGTCGATATCTGCATGTACTTTACCATTTGCTACATGGGCAACAGCCAACAGGTTGTTGATGTGATACTTGCCATAATGCAGCTGTGCCACCTTTGCCTTGGCGTTGAGTCGAGTATGGTTGGACAAGAAATCAGTGCCCACGCCTTGGGCTTCCATCGATCCTGTAAAAGAGTAAAGTTCCTGATGAGGCAGGAAATGACTCACCTGTATCTGATGGGCTTGCACCTTGGCACGATAGGCCAGGTGGTTCATGTCGAGACTTCCGTCTTTCTTTGTATGAGTAACAACAGATGCTTCTACATTCATTCGTCCACGACCTTCCCACAAGGTCATCTTGGTGGCATACTTAGAGCCGTCCACTGCGACATCTCCCTTCAGGATCATGCCATTAGGGATACGCACATCCTTCATTAGAGCCGGATCAAGCATCGCTGTTACAAATCCCAAATGATAGGTACGCGCATCTAAATGTATTTTCGCCTTCATCTGAGACATATCGTTGAGATGTGCCAACCAACCATCGGAGGACAACTGGAAGGCTGAAGGCAAATTGAGTTTCAAACCCGAATAGTTAAGACGCTGCATGTTTCCCTTTACTGTACCGGCAACCTCCATAGGATAATAAGGCCAGTTCCGACGCATCTTTTGAGGCATGTATGCACCGGCAAAAAGCATGAGGTCTTCTCTGCCTATACTGCCTCGTATCATAGCAGTCAACTTGCCAGGAGCGCTGTCGGCAAAGGCATTCATGTCCATGTCGACCATGGTCTGAAGAGTGGAGGAAGGAGTTCGCAGACAGAGGTCGGGCAACTGCAACTTCAATGAATCCATCACAAACCGGCCATACATCTGCTGTACGTTCAGACCATAGCGTTCTCTGAACTGTGCCTGACGAATCTTAACATCTATCTTCGAGTCACAGAAATAGAATGAGTCTGCCTTCAAGGTCATATCCGACAAGGCAATGTGGTTGAAGTCCAGACCTTCTGCCGGACGAAGCACAGAAATATTCTTACCAGCCAGCATTTCTGTCTGATAATTGTCGTAAGTTACCCTGCCCTTTCGCCAGTCGAGGGCACGCACTTGATAAAGTCCTTTGAAGAGATCGAGGTAGGTACCATGAACCGTAGCATCACCCATATAGGCATTTACCCTGAGAGTATCTCCTGGCATGTGAAGCGCCAAAGCTGTGTTTTTCAACTTGAGCTTCAGGATATTCACCTTCCATTTGTTGGTCTTTGGCGTAGTATCGGGAGGTACGGTATCACTCAGTTCTACCGACAGACGGGCATCCGACAACACGGCGTCATCTACATGGACAAGTTCCTTGCTCAGGTCGATGCCATGGGCACGCAATGCCATCTGCCCGACATCACCCTTGATACGCGCCTCGTGTATCCAGTTGGTGGTGTTGACCTTCATACGTCTGAAGTCCAACTCGTCCACCATTACCTGCTGCTTGAATAAAGGCATCAACTGAATGTAAACTACCATTTTTTCTATATCAGCAACTGTATCTTTTTTATTTCTGAGAGTTACATCATTACTGTTTTTCAACGAATCGATGGGCTGAAGCGCCTTCACACCCTCAACACCCAATCGCAGTGGAAAGACCAGTTCCACGTGCTTTACTGTAATATCCATGCCTGTAGACTCGGAAGCATAGGCAGCCACACGCTTCACTGCCCAGTTCTGCACAGGTGGCAGATAAAGCAACAAAGTCAGCAAAGCTATCAGCAATATCGGGGTAAATACGATAACTGCTGCCCAAATTCCGCATTTTTTCTTTGTAGACATGGATTCTAAGTTTTATATTGTAAAACTGAAGTCAATTTCTTACTAACCATCGCCTATGGTATCAGTGATATGGATTCTATCGGTTATGGCGCTATCGCCTTCCATAGATTGTCATCGGGCAAAGGAGCCTCTACGACGATAGTCTCCTTAGATACAGGATGAACGAACTCAACCCTATGCGACAACAATGAAATGCTGCCGTCGGGATTGCTGCGAGGAGCACCATACTTTAAATCTCCCTTGATAGGACATCCCATCTTTGCCAACTGGCATCTTATCTGGTGATGACGTCCTGTCAACAGATTCACCTCAAGCAATGAGTAATGGTCGGAAGAACCTATCATCTTGTAACGCAGAATCGCCTTCTTCGAGTTTTTCACCTCATGATCATAGGCGTAGCTCTTGTTCTGCTTCTCGTTTCTCACAATCCAATTCACCAGCTCAGCCTCTTCCAAACGGGGCTTATTCTTCACTATGGCCCAATAGGTCTTGTGCACCTCGCCGTCTCTGAACATATTGTTCAATCTGCTGAGCGCCTTGGAAGTCTTGGCAAAAACAACAAGTCCTGATACAGGACGATCAAGGCGATGTACCACACCCAGGAACACATTTCCCGGTTTCTGATACTTCGCCTTGATATATTGTTTTACCGTCTCAGAGAGAGGCTCGTCGCCGGTCTTATCGCCCTGCACGATTTCACCACTTCTCTTTGAGACAATAATTATATGATTATCTTCGTAAACTACTTGCACGTTCTGATACAGATAGATTACATATTCATACCACCATCAATCTGGATAACCTGACCACTAACGTAGCTGGACATATCAGAAGCGAGGAAGAGACAAACATTTGCAATATCCTCAGTCTGACCACCACGACGCAAAGGAATCTTCTTCATCCAGTCCTTGCGGATATCCTCTGGCAACTGAGCTGTCATAGCTGTCTCGATGAAACCTGGAGCTACAGCATTAGCACGTACACCCTTAGGACCCAACTCCTGGGCAATAGACTTAGCCAAAGCAATCATACCTGCCTTAGAAGCAGCATAGTTACACTGACCAGCATTACCATGAACACCTACTACAGAAGCCATGTTGATGATAGAGCCACTGCGCTGACGGAGCATGATAGGTGAACAAGCATGGATAAAGTTGAACGCAGACTTCAAATTTACATTCAGAACTGCATCCCACTGAGCCTCTGACATACGAAGCATCAAACCATCCTTGGTAATACCAGCATTGTTTACCAAGATATCGATAGAACCAAAGTCTGCCTGTACCTGCTTAACTGTCTTCTCTGTCTCCTCGAAATCGGCAGCATTGCCTGCATAAGCACGACAAGTTACACCAAGAGCCTCGATTTCCTTGCGTGTTGCCTCCAAACCGGCAGCCATGTCATCGTTAAGAACGAGGTCTGTAAATGCGATGTTTGCGCCCTCTGAGGCGAATTTCATTGCGACAGCCTTTCCGATGCCGCGGGCAGCTCCTGTTACAAGGGCTGTCTTACCTGTTAATAATCCCATTTTGTTTTGTTTTATAGTTTATGATGTGTTTATAAATTTCTCTACTTGGATATATTGAATACTCTTTGGCGGAGCATGTTGAATACTTTCTGCTTAGAGTCTGACTATACACCTTATTATATATAACATGTTCGACATCAAATTTCAAGTTCGACATTGACAACATTAAATATAAATTTCGGTTTACAATTTTAGTCCAGACTTTCCTAAAGCACCATACACCACCTTGGCAACTAAAGGCTTGCTGCTCTCTTCTGTCAAGCCATGTCCCAGACGACCATAGATGAAGGGTACCTCCAAACCTTTGATACAATAGTGGGTGATATCGGCAACCAAATCTACGTTCTCTATGTCAAACTCACCGTCTTCCTTTCCTTCAGTATAAACCTTTCTGAAAAGTTCAATCTCGTCTTCATCAAAGTTCTTGCGAGCCTTTTCTACCATCCAGATATTACGGAAAAACTCTGCTCGAAGGTTACCGTTTCGAACCACGGTTTCTTTGATCATACTCAAATGGGTATAAATCAATTCGATAATCTTGTCTTGAGGTCGTATCTTGCAGGCTGCCACCTCATCCAACTTGTCGGAAAGACGTTCCAACTCTGATTCTATAACCGCATAGTATACATCTTCTTTCCTACTAAAATAAGTATACAGCGTTCGTCTTCCCTTGCCCGAAGCCACAGCAATGTCATTCATCGTCGTGTTGGCTATACCATTCTTTGCAAAAAGTTGCCGAGCAACGTCTACCAGTTTCTGTCGAGTTTTGGATATTGACATGTCAAAGTCCCCCTGTTATTATTAGTTGCACAATAAATTATCTGTGTGCAAATTTAGTGCTTTAATTCGATATAAGCAAATAATAAACTTTAAAATCCGTTAAAACGGTAATAATATACCGAAAACATTTGGTCATTTCAAGAAAAGTTAGTACCTTTGCACACGCAATTCAGAAATGAGTTGATTATATCGCGGTGTGGAGCAGTTGGTAGCTCGCCAGGCTCATAACCTGGAGGTCGCATGTTCGAGTCCTGCCGCCGCAACTAATGACGACATAACAAGTTCTTAAGCAACGAGTTATGTCGTTTTTATTTTAAGCTACGACAATATATTCTTTTGTCATATCATTTCTGGTAATAATCGGAAAATGACAAAGCCAATTTTATTTTAGGGACGACCTCTTCTTCTGAAACAGACAACGTCTCTGTTTTGGCATTTCCTCCCAGCTTACCGATTAATTCTTGAGCGGGCTTGTTGCTTCCTCCTGGTATAGACTTATAAGCAACAATACTCCATTTTCCACAGCTACAACTGGGACGGACTACTATTGAAACTCCATTGTAAATAATTGTACACCTACAGTCGTCACTTATGTCAGGCTTTTGCTCTTGGAAATTCGCATTGATAAACAATTTAATCTCTCTTACAAATTTCTTATAGCAAGAAGCTGCATATTCATTATTAATCCTATCTTGCGCGTCACTGATTTCATTTATAGCATTCTCCAGGATGTCACTCAAATTATTGCTTAGGTCATCTAATGTCTGCCACTTTTATATGACATTTAGACCTTCTAAGTGTTCCAATACTTCTTCTATATCAAATTCAAATTCAAAATCTTCCATAGCTAATATTATTTAGTTTGATAATTAATCGTTTTCATACAAGTCGCAAAGATCACTTATACAACATTTCATAGTCTGCCTTAACGACTGCGGTTCCATCACTTCTATCATCGCCCCATAGCTTTGCAACTCCATTATGAAATCGTAGGTGGGACGAAGCATAAGTTCGAAGTCGGCATAGTCGTTGCAAGAACAAAGCTCTTTCTGTGAGAGATGCAATGGAAGAGAGCGCATGTAGTGTTGGTGTACACCAAAGGCACGAACAACAATTCGTTGCAAGGGTATATCCTCGTCTATTACTACGCCGAAGAAGCTGGAGAAATAGTCCTTGGCATTGAAGTCGCAAGGGAACTTGAAATGATCTTTCGTTATTTCTATATTCTCAAATCTGTCAAGTCCGTAGATACGCAACCTGTCTTCGTTGATGCTGAGCGCGAGCACATACCAACGTTTCTGGAACATTTTCAGACAGTATGGCGCAATGGGGAATGTATAGGAGTTCTTGTAGTGGAAATTCCGATAAGTAGCCATTATGACGTTGTTGCCCTTCATGGCATCGACTATATCCGTAAGGAAATGGCGGCTCGACGGAATCTCTTCTACAAGGATGCGGTCTTTGAGCGACGTATTTTGTGACAACGTATTAGCTGTAGAATAGGTATCGAGCAGCCAACGTGACAGTTCGCCATTGGCAAGACTCTCGGGGTTGGAGATGTAGTAACGATAGCCGCCCTTTAGTCGGCAGTCGATATTCACCCCAAGCGACATGAGTATGTTGTCTTTCCAACGGTTGAAGGTCTGGCGCGGAAGAGGTTCGCCATAGCTTATGCTTTCGTCACGCTCCCACTTGTCGCTAAGTTCCTTCAGCGACAGTCCGTGGCTACCAGCACGATATAGAGCGTTGACCACCCAAATGTATTTTTCCAGTGTTGTCATGCGTACCCCATGTATTTAGAATTAATGAAATGTTTAAGTGCCCAAAATTACAAAAAAAATAATATAATCATTACATCCATGCTAAAAAATCACTCTTTATATGTTGCATAATCGTATTCTACAGAGATTTCCACATTAAAATCGCGCACCCATAAAAGGTCAAATATTGAGAAGCATGTATGTTCATAGAGGTTGTGGAACGGATATATGAGATGCATGTCGGAAGTCAGCTCTGAATTCAATCCTTCATTCCAGTTGTCGGTCTTCTCGCTCAAGTAGAGCATATTATTTTCCGATTCGGGTTCACCACCGCTATATTGCCATCCAGACGAGATTACCCCATCTTGATAAAGCGGCACAAAATCATCGTATGCGCCGCACAAAATTTTCCAGATACCTTTCTCGCGTTTAGACTGATCTGGATGCAATGGCGAAAACTGGTAGGCCATGAAGCATTTTCCCATGGCTGTAATGTCATAATCGGCCGATACCTGTTTTACAGCGTTGTAGGTTGAGATAACAGTGCGGCGCATTTGCAGCAGATGATCCGTCATGGCTTTGTTAAAGTCATTTAGCAACTGCTTATAATTGTCATCCATGACAAACTCCTTGTCGAGCAATCGCTTACGCACGGCAAGCAGTTGCTTTATTGCCTCTTTCTCAGCTTTGTTGTAATAACAATGCCGCTCATACTGCCAATGTAGATCACATATTTCAGCTTCGATAAAATCGATAGCTGGCAATCTGAATATTCCTGTGCTGTCATACTTAATTTTGATTTAAAATGTCGTTTAACCTTATCCTTAAATTACATACTGTAAAAAGCGAAATCTATCCGCAAGTCCTCCTCAAGAGCATCATCTGCTTTCAAGCAAAACAGTGGCTCACTGACACTTCTGTACAACAAACGTTGCAAGGTTTCAAGTTCTTGTGGTTGGAGAGGATGCTTTGGCGAGGCACTTATGCTTATTATACTATTGTGTTGGTTGAGGCCCTTCGCTAAATCATATTTCTCAATGAGTTCCTTTAAATAATCACATCTTCTGCCTGCATCAAATGCACAAGTGTGCCAACGATCAATCCAGCACACATTCGAACGAAACAGCACGCTAAGTTGTTCTGATGTTGGAGGTTCACTAAGGTTTGTGCCCCTTTCGTGCAAATCGTCAATGAATTCAGCAGTCTTGATAATCCGCTTTTTGTATTCCTCGTTAATCTCCCAACGCTTCCACATCCGGCGTTTACGTTTTCCACATCTCCAAAACTTTCTTTCGGACTTGGAATAACGACGATTGTTATGGGACTTCATTTCACGCCTTATCTTATTACGAAACGAACGTATATTCATCATCTTTTTTCTCGACGGAATGAATTTGCCATACTTCTCTCTACAAAGTCTGAATACTTTAGCCTCATCGTAGCACGACAAGTGCAGATGCCTACCTAAGCTTTCCCAATCATGAGGAAGAAAGGCATAAAAGGATGTTTCCCATATACAGCATGCGGCAATCTCTGCTAAGGAGATGTCTGCTCTATTTGGCACTACCACTTTTGGGTCTATAATGGCTTCTGTTTTTGCTATACGTGAATTATCAAAGTCTTCAATGATAATTTCTCTACCAAGAGAATCTTCCCAAGGGTTGCCATCCAAACATGCAGAAACTGTAATTCTTGATACATCTGTGTCAGAACCAGTCTGAGGAACCATTTCTACATATATGTCATAGCCAGTCTCGCTTTTGGGTGACGGAACAAGATGGCACAAGTAGTCATAGTGCATCTTGAACCATGCCAAAGCCCTTCCCTCTGCATAGCTTTTCGACAAGAATGGCGCAATCTCGTCAAACGATACCTTGTGTAATAATTCGTACAATGTCATATCTCAAGTGTTTATCGTTATTTGCTGGCAAAGATATTGAAGTGCTGACTCAATTATCAATACAGGTTAAATTTTTCTTATAAAAACTCACAAAAATAGAAGTTTTTTCAACCTGTGTTAATAATTGGCACACCTTCATAATACTTTTGCCACAACATTAAAGATACAGTTATGAAAAAGTCTACAAAATATGAAAGCACTGTAAAGGATGCGAAGACAATAGCAGAATGTTTAGGAAGCATATCTTTCAATGAGATTGAAGAAATATTATGGGATGCTTATGGAATGGGGCATAACTTTACGCCATTCCTTAAAATGACTTATGACCGAGTTTGCCATCTATAAAAGAATATGGCTATCAATCAACTCAACAAATATGTATGGCTCGTGGAAACCATCCATAGGGCAAGGAACAGGGGTGGCATCACCCTGAAGGAGATTCAAAGCAGATGGTTGGATTCTGACATTAGTGAAGGAACGGAACTCTCTCGACGAACCTTCATCAACAATCTCCATGCCGTCGAGGAATTGTTTGGGATTACCATCGAATGTGGCAGCGGATTCCGCTATCACATAGAGTGTGGCGACTGTTTCGAGGAAGGAAGTGCAAGGAAGTGGTTGCTAAACGCCTTCTCGCTCAATGTAATGGTGGACAATAGTCGTAAACTCAAGGATAGGGTGCTGCTGGAGGACATGCCTTCGGGCAGAAACTATCTGGAATACATCATCAAGGCCATGCGTGACAACCATGCCATCTTCATATCTTACTACAGTTACACTGCCGAGAAATATTATGAGTTTGACATCCATCCTTACTTCGTGAAGGCATTTAAGAAACGTTGGTATGTGGTTGCTTACAGCCCTGGCACCGATGATGTCCGTTGTTATGCGCTTGACCGCATGGAGCGTGTCATTATCTCAGACAAAGTGTTCAAGATGCCTAAGAATTTGGAACCGGCTGATTACTTCAAAGATTGCTTTGGCATCATCAACAACAAGAATTCTGAGGTTCAGAAAGTTGTGCTTAAAGTGGATGCCTTTCAAAGTAACTATATACGCAACCTGCCTCTCCATGACTCTCAAAAGGAGACAAAGCGAACTGACGAATATTCTATCTTTGAGTATCACCTGAAACCAGAGTTTGATTTTGAACAGGAGATTTTCTCGAACATGGACGCCATGGAAGTGTTGGAACCTCTATGGCTAAGAGAAGAGGTGAAGGAAAGAACAAAAAATCTTGCAAGTAAGTATCTTTGAAAGACAACCCATCAATGTTCTTTTGTGAAGGGACTAAATATCCAGTCCCTTGACACAATCTATAGCTTCGTCAAACATTATTGAGAAATCATTTAAAGTTTTACCATTCAGTAAGTCTTTTATCCCCGAGGCATTATCCCAATATTGATTTCCATTAAAATCCTTCCAAATCCAACATTGATTATTGACATCTTTTGTGGAATAGTTTTTTTGAACTTTTTCCCAGTCTTTTACATCTTCACGCTTTACACCATCCTCATCTTTTGCGTGAAAGCCAAAGATTAAACGCCCTAAGCCTCTACGTTCAAACTCGAAAGCAAGTTTAAGATACTTCCATTTTGGATTATAAAATGATGCTCCTGCCCACGATTTTTCCATCCAATTCTCTGTACAATTATCTCCCATAGTCAACCCTTTGCTTTCAGCTAAATCTCTTAATTTAGGAATAAACACTTCGTTTATAATTCTGTTTACAACAATATTTTTATTGTTTGCAATATCATAAATTGCATCTAAATTTTCTTCTTTGCTTAAAATATCTAATAGTTCCTTATTATCTTCCATAACGTTATTTGTTAATATGTCAATAGTACTAATATATTGATTGATAGTTTCTCTAACGAGCGGAGTTCTTGAAGCCAACTCCACGCAACGATCAAGCCATCCTCTAATATCACTCTTATAGGATAAGCAAACAATATCATTTTCCTTTAAATCTTCACCCAAAGATTCTTTTGAAGGAGAGCAACCATCCAATGTCAAGTAAATCAATACAAATGATTTTTCCGTATCGTCTCCTTTTTGTGACATTCCATAATTCCAGTATCTTAGCATCTGATGATGTTGGTCACCAGCATAGATTTTATTTTCTATGATAATACTATGCTTGCCATCGGTAAGATAAATGTCTATTCTGCCGCCTTCACTATCAGTTTGCCTACCTATATATTTCTCTACTTCTACTGAAGTATTAGTAATGTCTAGTTCTAAATTATCTGTAGATATTGCAGAAAACGGTTTTTGTAGCATTTTCAAAAATGCCTCAAGGAATTTTCCTCTTTGTCCGTGACTTCCTTTTGGATTCAGCAGGTTTGCTAAAAACATAGAGTGTAGATGGACTTCATCGGACATGAAGCCTAAATCATTGAAAATATTAAAACTTTCACCACGCTCAAATTTCTCTTTTCTTTGTTCTTTTATTTTTTGTGAAACTATTCGAACTTGGTTTAGAATATTGATTATATCATTCATTGCATTATAAACTATAATTGTTTACCATAGAAACGAAATTTTATCTAAATTATTATAGACGTTGTTATTTTTGCCAATGAAAATGATTACGCAAACACTCTTGGTACATAAGGGCACGACGATTCATGATATTCATCACTTTTTCTGGATACCAGTAAAAATAAGCCATGCAAAGCATTAGCATAAGGATATAAACCGCAATAAATTTTAGGGCATTATAGAACCAACGTTTAAAATCTAAAAATATGTACTTCTTCATTTTTTTATATGTTTTTTGAGTGGTTAAAATCCAACATGTCTCTTATAATGAGATTTATATGACGTTTGCATATGCATAATAACACAGCGTTAATATATCTGATTTTCTCTATGAAGGAAAGACTTCTGAAGTCCGTGCCTCCCAAGATGCTTCTCAAATAAGGTTTATTTTTCATATGTGAAAGTATTTATAGGGTGAAACTGATTTATCCATAATCATATTTTATACATTCTGGTGCAAATGTAGTCCATACCTGTGTAAGTTCGTTTCACACCATAAGATTTTTTGGGGGTGGGGGTGGGGGGAACACCTTTATAATACTTTTGTCGCGTATATTAAAGATAAAGTTTTGATAAAATAATCTAAACCTGTATATCTTTTTAGTACACCATATTCATACCTTTGCACATAGTTGATAAACAAACAAAAGAATTGATATGGAAAAAACACGTATACAATACATCAAGGAAGCCGCAAACAAGTTGGTCGACAGCAAACTTCAACGATTGGGTGCGGCAAAAACGCAGGAAATATTCAAGGGTGTCATGCAGAATATCGGACTTGAATCCATGGAGGAGGTATATCTATTTGTGGCACAGTTTGACCTTACCTGCCGTGACAGAGCATCCAACATGGATGACTTGTCATCATACTTCGAGTGCTCGTCACTGGATATGTTAGAATATATCCCTGCACTCAAATCATTAGAACGCAAGGGTCTGCTGGTGCGCCGCAGCAGGAGAGAGAACAACATCTTTAAGCAAAGATTCGTGGTGAGCGATGCTGTGATGGCAGACATCATAGAGAATAGACCTGTAGCTATAGGCAAGGGGTACGTCAGCAATGTACAGACAGATAAATATGAGTTCTGCAAGAGCATTGCAGAAAAGGTTGAAGACTATGAAGTGGTGACTGACGACTTGGTGCTGTTCACAGAAAAACAAGAACAAAGTTGCGCTCACCTACCTTTTGTGAAGAAGATAAAAAAGGATGTGCCCGACATTCTTGATCGTATCTTGTTCTATGACATATGTCGTGACAACTTCGAAAAAGATGGAGAACGTAACTCAGACATAGCTACGACGATGAGGGACATTTTCTCCAATATTGGCCAGCGCATACTTACTAAAAAGGCTATCATGGATAAAGAACATACTCTTATAAGACTAGGATTGGTGGAGCTTGTTGATGATGACGAAATAATGCTTACCGACAATGGCAAAGAGTACTTCTATGATGAAGATATACAGGCATTCTGTAAACCGATGAAATGCGATGACATATATGCCTTTATAGAGAAAGTCTATGACTATATTCATTCCGACAATTATGACTCGAGCAACGCTGACAGTGTGAACAGACTAATAAAGATAATTAGTAAACTTGAAAACGCCAACAAACATATTCCTGAAGTTAAAAGGATAAACAATATTATACCCAATGAGTGTGAAAGAGTTTTGTTTTATACAGCAGGGCAATCTATGATAGAAAACGATTCCATGTCACTTTCCTTCGAAATTCAAAAACTATACCCAGTCAGAAAACGGAAACAGGTACTCAAAGATTTTATAAACAACAACCATTCTCTTCAGAAGACGGACTTGGTAGAAATCGAGAATACATCATCACTATTCGGCGAGAGCACAATCATTGTGCTTACCGATAAAGGCAAGGAAGTACTACTTGGTGAAGACGCAGCACTATATATAGATAATGTGTCAGACAAGCAGCTACTTATTAGCGACAAAATTACAGAAAAAAAGTTGTTTTTCTCTGGCGAACTGCAGGAGCAACTATCGCTCCTCAGCAACAGCCTAAACGAGGAACATTACAAAACTCTATGTACAAGATTGGAAGACAAACAACTACCTAAAGGCATCGCTGCATTGTTTTATGGTGAACCTGGTACGGGAAAGACGGAGAGCGTGATGCAGATAGCCAGAGCTACGGGACGCGACATCATGCATGTGGATATCAGTGCTACCAAGACCTGCTGGTTTGGCGAGAGCGAAAAACTCATCAAGAAGGTATTTACCGACTACCGAAATCTCTGTAAGAAAAGTGTCATTAAGCCCATATTGCTATTCAATGAGGCGGATGCTGTGTTCTCCAAGCGCAAGGACGTGGGTAGCGGAAGTGTTGCACAAACAGAGAACGCTATACAGAACATCATACTTGAGGAGATGGAAACGCTTGATGGAATACTCATAGCCACTACTAACCTTGCCGATAACCTCGACCATGCCTTCGAGCGTCGCTTCTTGTTCAAGATACGTTTCGACAAGCCCACAATAGAGGCAAAGACCAACATCTGGATGAGCAGGTTGCCAAATCTTTCCTCCGAGGATGCACACACATTGGCCTCCAACTACGACTTTAGTGGCGGACAGATTGACAACATCACACGAAAGGCGCTCATGCAAGATATTATAAAAGGAATAAAACCGACTCTAAACAATCTTGTTACTATATGTAGTGAAGAAAAGATTTCCAAGAACAACCACAAGAAGATAGGATTTATGCCATAATCCGTTAGTAAAACACATGTGAGCAAAGTTAGTGTTAAACCAAAGGAAATAATCTTCTTTCTAATAGTTTTATACTAACTTTGTACCAATAATAGGATATAAAGCTACACTGCGCTACAAGACGCTACAAGTAGGCTACATTTTTTTTGCGACATGAAAGTGACGTAATATGCTGAATATCAAGTAAGCTACATGATGCTACAACGTAATGAGCATGATTCCGCTTATAGTGTTTCGGAAATAATTCAGACTTGTGACGTTTATACGAAGAGTAGCAGTAAAGTTATGTTGGTTGAACGACATGTATAGGTTAATTTGTGCTCAAAAATCCTCAATACATTGAGGAGCAATAAGCCCAAAGTAGACCTTACAAATCTTTAAATAGTTAAATTATGTAACATAAGCCGTTCATAATCAAGGATTTAGGATATTGTGTCTTGCGCCAGTTCTGCGCCAAATTTGGTTTTTAAAAAGCGATATTTGAAAAAATAGCTATTGATAATCAGCAAGTTACATGTGGTGATAGAGTGCTTTTAAATCCTGCCGCCGCAACTAATATCGGGTAAGAAGTTGATTTTCAACATTCTTATCCGATTTTTCATTTAAACAAGGACGGATCCAGACGATAAAGGGAATGGCGAGGGCGCTATTAAAACCCAAGAAAAAGCACTAAAATACGGATCATTCGGCAATGTCAGCAATCTCAGATAAACATTACAGAAAGAACAAGTTATAAAACAAAAAATCCGATTACTCCTGAGGAATAATCGGATAGTATAAAACCATTTCATTTTTTCAATAGCTTCATTACTTTCTCAAAATAGCGCTGCGTTCTCTTGACGCTGTAATGGTTACCACCATTCCAGGCACGGATAGCCTGCTCAATACTATTCAGAGGATTGTAAACAGACTGCATCAACAGGAACATCTCCTTAGACTTAGAGATACTGTATCTATCAGACAACTTGTAACGCTTCTTACTATTCTTACGCTTCAAGATCTTATTGCATTCTGCTACCAAGATTGGAGTTATCTGCATCACGCCAACAGAATTACCACTCTTTGCTCTTGGATTTCCTTCACTCTCTACCTGAATTATCGCCTCCATCACTGGATTCCAATCAAACTCATTAGAGGATACATCATTTTTAAACATCGCTGCAGCCGATGCTGCGTCTACATTAAACGTCAGCATGAGAATGCTGACCATCAACATTGTTATTCTCTTCATATTAATTATTTTATGGAACCTGAAAAGCTGAACTACAACATCAGTGATTTCGCGATGGCAACTTTTGAGAAAAAGAACGGTTGCTCATCTCAGTTCCGTTAGATACCTTAACGGATACCAGTCTATACGAAAAACATAAGAAACTGTTATCCTTATTCTTATCGTTTGCAAAGATACGAAAAAAAAACGAATCTCACAAGTAATACACTGATTATCAGCGGTATTTTAAATTCTTAAACACTTTATAACACTATTCTTTGACTTAAATCAATCAACTTTTCATAGATAAATTATAAAAAAAGTCACTGATGAATAGAAAATGAATGAATCAGAAATCACCTGCATGTACTTGAAAAGAACAATGATGGAAAGACTCTGTGCTATAAGCGAAAGCGGCGCAAGCTACCTCGTCAGCAAGAAATACGTGCAAGAACTGCATTATCAACAAGAGCTGCTTCATTATCGTGAATTACAGCATCAGCATGATTAGCGTGAGAAAAACGAAAAAGCCTCAGGAATCTTTCGAAACCTAAGGCCTTGATGAAAAAAGGAGGCGGCTACCTACTCTCCCGCATTGCATTGCAGTACCATCGGCGCAAGTGGGCTTAACTTCTCTGTTCGGAATGGGAAGAGGT
>Ga0256404_1005629_pt1 | contig 21910 bp, 21 predicted proteins | sample RumenRJG_01DNA_FD_185990 | JGI IMG/M metagenome (GOLD analysis project Ga0256404, IMG submission 185990) | Bovine rumen microbial communities from Lethbridge, Alberta, Canada - RJG_01 | ecosystem: Host-associated > Mammals > Digestive system > Stomach > Rumen | place: Canada: Alberta | collected...
GGAGCATTGAGAGCCCCACCGTTGATGAGTACTTCGTTTTTTTGCATAAAAAGATTTTTAAATTATGTTTTAAATGGTTTTTTAAGGTCCCCCGTCTCAGGTTATCCTTGCACCCGCAGATACCCCACGAATGCAACTGCAAAGATACAAAAAAAATGGCCGGTTTGCAAGACTTTCACCAAAAAAGTTGCACATTTAACACTTTATTCTGGACGAAAAAAACTGAGGCACGTCAGACTGGGAAAAATACGTCGTTGACGTACTCCGAGTACGTCGTCTGCGGACTCTCAGTACGTCCCCTACGTACTGGCTTTTTTGATAGAGTGAGAGGTCCAGTGAGAGGTGAGTGAGAGGCCAAAATATCCTCTCACTGGGCTCCGTGCCTTTGTGCATCGGTGTTTCAGGAGATTTGAGTGAGAGGGGGAGGTTTATCATATATATAAGTAGAAAAAACAAAAAGCATTTGATTGTTTGTGGAAAATTGATTAATTTTGCACGCAAAATGGAAAAAATGGAACAAATCCGCGTTTTAGGATACAAATATATAATAGGTATAGTGACCGTTGTGGCATCGTTGGTGCTTACAGCTTGTGGTGGAAAGGGTGACAGGTTGCAGGGTGACATTCCCTACAAACTGGAACGTACACGTGGCGATAGTATTGCTCTTGCCGCCAGGTTCTCGGGCAATTTCGAATATTTCCTTGCTGTGACTGATAGTCTGGCTGAGGCAGGAGAACTCTCGCCGATACGTGCCGATGGTTATCGTGGCGTGGCCTATTTTCAATTGGGACAGACCGACAAATGTGTAGAGGTGCTCCGTCGTGTCGTAGCTATAGACAATCCCCCCGCCGAGGATTTTTGGGAATATATACACGCAGGTACCAACCTCGTTATCATGCTGACTACTAATCGTGACTATGATAACGCGATGCGTACCGCCCTTCGGTTGATAGATAAGCTGAAGGACGTGGACAGTCCGCAACGCGCCACAGAGATGCAGACGCTCTATCTGTGCTTGGGCGACATGCAGATGATGTTGGAACGTCTTGACGATGCAAGGAAAAGCTATGACGAGGCTTATCAATGGGTGCTTCGCACGCCTAACGACTCCACCTGCCGACCTATTGCAGCGAGTATTGAGACTTTGGAGAATATCTCCTTCAGTCTGCTCAACCATCATCTGGACGAGGCAGGCGTATGGGTGGATCGCATGGACTCGCTGGTGACGCTCTACGAGAAAGAGCCTAAGGTGATAGAGAAAGAGGTGAAGACGTTGCGTGCGCTGGTCTTCCTTCACCGGGCGCGATTTCTGCAGATGCGTGGTCAGAGTAAGGAGGCAGCCTACAATTATGATCAATATGCCAGGAGTGACTACGGACAGGGACTTGAGGGGCGCATCAATGGTTGTGACTACCTGATGGCGGCCAATCGCTATGGAGAGGCTGCCGATATCTATACGAATCTGGACCAGTTTATCAAGGAATGGGGCTACGATTACGATTTGGAGACCATCAGACAAAATCTGCTGCCTAAATTCCGTGCGAACTACCTGTCTGGGCGCCAGGATTCTGCTTTGCGTGTGGCTATGCAGATAGCAGAGGTCTATGATACTGCCCTGGTACGACAGAAACGAAGTGAGTCGGCAGAACTTGCCACGATATACGACACACAGGGTAAGGAGCGTAAAATCCTGGAGCAGCGTGCCGAGAACCGTCTTGTGACAGCTATCAGCATTGCCGTGACCGTACTGGCCCTGTTGATTCTCGCTTTTGCAGTCTATATCTTCCATCAGTGGCGCAACACGAAAAAGAAGAATCGTATCTTCGTGGACCAGATTAACGAGGTATTGGAATATAAGAAGAAGTACAGGGAGCTGAAACAGAAGACCCAAGCCCAACAGACCCACCCCCAACAGACCCACCCCCAGCCCCTCCCTGTAATGGAGGGGAGTGGGTCGCTCTCTATTTCCGACATGACCGAACTCACCGACGAGCAGCTTTTCCTCTGTCTGCGTGATTTGATAGAGAATGAAAAACTGTTCCTGAAGCCGGACTTCGGTCGCCAGACTCTTATCGAGCATACTGGTCTTTCCAAGGAGCGCATCGGTGCCGCCTTTGCTCAGGGTAGCGACAGCGTATCCCTGCCAGCGTATGTCCGTGAGCTGCGTCTCGACTATGCCGTACGACTGATGAACGACCAACCCGACATCGCTGTGGAGATGGTCAGCCAGTCCAGCGGTTTTACCAATGCCGATACCTTTACCCGCAATTTCCGCGCAAAATTTGGCATGACGCCTACGACCTATAAACAGACGCTAAACAGCGATAAGTAGCCGACGTTTCGTCGATAACGTCCGACGAACCGTCTTTTTATCCGACTATTTGTCTGAAATCATCCGACCATTTGTCTGTGCCCTTGTGGGCACGGACTTTTTGTTATATCTTTGCATCGGATTTCTGAGACAATCTTTTCAATATAATCTATATCTAAATATTCTATACTACGAAAACCTATTTGACAATTTCTGATGCAGCACGGCTTGAGACAAGACGTCGACTGTGACACCGGAGCCCAGACCAACAAACATTTCGACTACAGACAAACGATTGGTCTGGGAGCTTCGGTTAAAAAAACAAGAATTTTAATAGTAACAAATTAAAAAATCGATATATGGGAACGACAAACCTGACTATCATGATGATCTACGCCTTGGTGATTCTCGCCATGGTCGTAGGCTTGTTTGTACTCGACACAGTTCATCATAGGTCTAATAAATAAGGTAAATGTATATGGAAACGACAATGTTGATGATTCTGATGGCTTCAGCCTTGTTGGTGCTAGCCATTATAGTAGGAGTGCTGGTCATACATCTGCTTCATAAAAGTGATGAGTTGAAAGAGAAAAACGATGTCATCGTACGCGAGGTGCGCCGCAACCAGGCACTCATTGATCGTGCCGTGCAACTTGGTATCAACCGTGCGGCGATGCTAACTGTTTAGCAGAACCAAAATTAAGGGTGCCTGGTACGACGTGAACGGCCGTCGCATTGCAAAGCCCGTGAAGGGCCTGTATATCATCAATGGCAAAAAGGTCGTGATGAAGTAAGAGAAAAAAACATATAAAAGCAGAGAAAGTGGTTGATTTCAACCACTTTCTTTGCTTTCCGACTTTGTACTTGTCGGGATGAGGCGACTCGAACGCCCGACCCCTACGTCCCGAACGTAGTGCGCTACCAACTGCGCTACATCCCGATTGCTTTACGTGATAGCCTGAAAAAATCAGCAGTTTCCCGTAAAAGCGAGTGCAAAGGTAGTGCTTTTTTATGGATTAAGCAAATTTTTCATGAAAAAGTTATGATATGTCAGATTTTTGTTGTACCTTTGCACGCGGATAGAAAAATGGTGCCTTAGCTCAGTTGGTAGAGCATCGGACTGAAAATCCGTGTGTCCCCGGTTCGATTCCTGGAGGTACCACCACATAAATCGCTAATCTTTAGAGATGAAGGTTGGCGATTTTTGTTAATAAAGTGACTATTTACTAAGACATGAGATACCTGAAACAAATCATTTCGTTGGTTTTGCTGACTGTATTTTCCTCTATGGAGGCGCAGATAGTTGTGGAAGCTGGTAACGCAGAGAGCCTTTTAAAGGCAATTGATACCGCAAATTGGCAGAATATAGATTCTGCTGCCAGTCGTTTGTTTGTGTTTATCCCCAACGGCGTGTATGACCTTGGCAATCGCACGCTGACGCAGATATGGGGACATAACATTGCGCTGGTGGGTGAGAGTATGGAGGGCGTGATTATTAAAAACGCTCCTGCGGTGGAGGATGAAGGTATCAGTAAGACGGCAACACTCCTGAATCGAGGATGGAACACCTATCTGCAGGACCTGACCCTTCAGAATGCTTTGGATTATTACCGCTGTGGCCCTGCGGGGCGTGCCGTTTGCTGGCAGGATAAGGGTAACTATACTATTTTTAAGCGTGTGAGGATGTTGTCGTATCAGGACACCTATTATAGTCATAGTGAGGAATGCAGTCATTATTTCGAAGACTCAGAGATACATGGTACGGTAGATTTTATCTGTGGTGCCGGTGATGTTTTCTTTAACCGTTGTCTGATTGTCACAGAGAAGCGTAATGAGGATGGTACTGGCAAGAATGTGATAGCAGCGCCTCGTACATCTAAGACGAAGTGGGGATACGTGTTCGATCATTGTACCATACGCAATGATGTGTCGTTGTTTGGCTTTGCCCGTGGTTGGCATACGCATCCACGTTGCGCATGGTTGAATACAACACTGGAGACACCGGGAAAACTGCTACCCACCCGATTTGAACCGCAGAGCATCCGCTCTATTGAGAATGAGTTCTTCGAGTATAACACGATGGATGCTGAGGGGAATGTGATTACGCCGTTGTCAAATGTGGTGGAATTCGTGGCTAATGGTGAAAGCCGTGCTGCCGAGACAATCATGTCTGAGAAGACGGCAAGGAAATATACGCTGAAGAAAGTGTTTCCAAAATGGCGGCCAGATAAGAAAACGCGCCATCTGGAGAAGCAGATAGCGCGTTTGAAAAAGGTTTACCTGAAGACTGCGTTATAGCAGTTCGGGTAACTGATAGAGCTTCGTTCCGTTGGAACCCTTGATAAGGATAAGGTGACCAGTGGGACGATTTCTCTGTATCTCGGCTTTCACCTCTTCTACATCCTTGAATTTACGGAACTGTGTGTTTGTCTTGCCGAACTCCTCGCCTACGAGCCATACGTTGGTAAGACTGGATGCTGCCAACAGGTCAACGGTCTTCTGATGCTCCTCCAGACTGACATCGCCCAGTTCACGCATATCGCCGAGGATTGCCATCTTGGTTTCACCCTCACGAGGTACTACCATCTGGAAATTCTCCAGTGCAGCAGCCATGCTTGATGGGTTGGCGTTATAGGCATCTACGATAAGACGGTTGTGGGGAGTCTCGGTAAGCTGCGAACGGTTGTTGGTAGGTACGTAGGTCTCCAGGGCATGACATATCTGCTTGCGATCTACGTTGAAATTGATACCCACGGCGATGGCAGCCAGCAGATTATCGATGTTATAGGCACCAATGAGGTTGGTCTGCACCTTGTGCCACTTCTGCGAGGCACCTGTTTCTTCGAGTTCCATGAGGGGCCTGCGCCAGCGGAACTTCAGAAGTGGGTCGCAACTGACCACCTCGCCTGATATGCAGGCATATTGCTTGTCAGGGTCGGTGGAGTAGGGCGTACACCACATCTCGTCTGTCAGCATGTCGCAGAGATAGTCGTTGTCGGCATTGACGAAGACGAGACCATCCTCGCGCGTGCGCAGATAATCGTAGAGTTCTCCCTTTGTCTTGATGACACCTTCAAAGGAACCGAAGCCCTGCAGATGGGCGCGGCCTACGTTGGTGATAAGGCCACAGGTAGGTTCTGCTGTCTCTACCAGTGTCTTGATATCGCCAGGATGACTGGCTCCCATCTCAATGATGGCTATCTCGTGCTCTTTGTTGAGGCGCAGCAGCGTCTTGGGTACACCCACGTCGTTATTGAAGTTGCCTTCTGTAGCCAGAACGTTATATTTCTCAGAGAGAACGGCCTTGATGAGTTCCTTGGTTGTGGTCTTACCATTGGTGCCTGTAATACCGATGACGGGGATGTTGAACTGGCGACGATGTTCGCGGGCAATATCCTTGAAGGTCTGCAGGCAATCATCAACCTTGATTATCTGAGAACTGAGAGTTGAAGACTCGATATCCTCGTCAACGATGGCATAGGCGCAGCCTTTTTCAAGGGCTTGCAGTGCATATTGGTTTCCATTGAATTTCTCGCCTTTCAGGGCTAGAAAGATGCTACCCTCAGGGCAATCGCGGCTATCCGTCGTGATGCATGGATGCTGTTGGTAGAGCTTGTATAGTTCCTTAATGTCCATAATCTTCATAAAATTTGATGCAAAGTTAAGGAAAAGTTAAGAGTTAAGAGTTAAGAATTAAGAAAAAATGTCTTGATATGGAAAATTTTCTTACTTCTTAACTCTTAACTCATAATTAAATTTGTACCTTTGCCGTCGATTATGGAATATACACTGAATATAAAGGGACGACTGCTGGACTTGAAGGAACCTACTGTGATGGGTATCCTGAATGCCACACCCGACTCTTTCTTTGCCGACAGCCGTAAACAGACAGAAAAGGAAATAGCCGACAGAGCCAATGAAATAGTGGCTCAGGGCGGTACGTTTATCGATGTTGGTGCTTACTCTACACGTCCTGGTGCTACAGAAGTATCGGAGCAGGAAGAGATGGCACGTATGCGAATGGCATTGGCTGTGGTGAGACGTGAGCAACCCGATGTGCCAGTGTCGATAGATACGTTCAGACCTGATGTGGCTCGCATGGCCGTGGAGGAATATGGTGCCGACATCATCAACGATGTGAGTGAGGGCGAGGATGAGGCCATGTTCCGTATGGTAGCCCGTTTAGGTGTACCTTATATTTTGATGTCGGTACAGAAAGACTTGCACGACACGCTGATGGCTTTTGCCAAGAAGGTGCAGATGTTGCGCGATATGGGTCAGAAGGATATCATCCTGGACCCTGGTTTCGGCTTCGGAAAGACGGTGGAAGATAACTACCGCCTGATGAATGAGATGGAGAAGCTGCAGGTTCTGGGCTTGCCTCTGTTGGTGGGTATCTCCAGAAAGTCGATGATATTCAAACTGCTGCAGTCGGATCAGAGTAAGGCCCTGAACGGCACAACGGTGCTGAACACCATCTCGCTGATGAAAGGGGCTGATATCCTGAGGGTTCACGATGTGAAGGAAGCTGTGGAGTGTGTGAAGATTTTCAAAGCGCTAAACTCGTAATCATAACGTATGATAGAATTCGGAATCAAAGACATTATTGACATCCTGCTGGTGGCGGTGATGCTGTTTTATACCTACAGGGTGATGCGTGAGTCACGCTCGCTGAATATCTTTGTGGGTATCATGATCTTCATCCTGGTGTGGGTCTTTGTGTCTCAGGTTCTGGAAATGAAACTGCTGGGTACTATCCTCGATAAGCTGGTATCTGTGGGTGTCATTGCTATCATTGTGATTTTCCAGGAGGATATCCGTAAGTTCTTGTATAACCTTGGCGCTCATCGGCGTATGCGCACGCTGATGCGTATGTTCTCGCCAAGATATGCTGAGGAACGTAACATGGCTCAGCGCAAGAAGAATGTGATACCTATTGTGATGGCTGCCATTCAGATGGCAAAAGGCAAGGTGGGCGCGCTGATTGTAGTAGAGAACAACGTGCCGTTGGACGATATCGTGGAAACGGGTGACGTGATAGATGCCGAGGTGAACCAGCGCCTGATTGAGAATATATTCTTTAAAAACTCGCCACTGCATGATGGTGCTATGATTATCTGCAATCATCGTATCAAGGCGGCTGGCTGTATCCTGCCCGTGAGTCATGATCTGGATATCCCCAAGGAACTAGGACTGCGTCACAGGGCTGCGCTTGGTATGTCGCAGGAGAGTGATGCGCTGTGTGTCATCGTTTCGGAGGAGACGGGTACCATCAGTACGGCTCATAACGGCGTGTTCCATTTGCGACTTTCTGCCGAGGAGCTGGAAGCAGAACTGACGGAGTTAATGAAATGAATTGAGAAATAAAAAAAATCCGAATATCTGACCGATGTTCGGATATTTTTTTGTAATTTTGCATGCATCTAAAAATAAATGTTAAACATAATACAAACTATGGGATTAATTGAACAAATCATTGCGCGTGCTAAGAGCAACAAACAGCGCATTGTGCTCCCTGAGGCTGAAGAGGAGCGCACCCTGACTGCCGCCGACCGTGTGCTGGCAGATGACATCGCAGACCTGATTCTGATTGGTAACCCTGAGAAGGTGCATGCATTGGCTAAGGAGAAGGGACTGACTCACATTGACAAGGCTACCCTGATTGACCCGCTGAACTATGAGAAGAGTGAGGAACTGGCTCAGCTTCTGCAGAAACTCCGTGAGAAGAAGGGCATGACTATCGAGAAGGCTCGTGAGTTGGTGAAGGACCCTCTCTATCTGGGTTGTATGATTATCAAGACAGAAGGTGCTGATGGTCAGATTTCTGGTGCGCTGTCTACAACAGGCGAGACGCTGCGTCCTGCTTTGCAGATTATCAAGTGTGCTCCTGGTATCACTTGTGTGAGCGGCGCAATGCTGATGATTACTGATAAGCCCGAGTATGGTGAGAATGGTGTACTGGTATTCGGTGACGTTGCTGTGACACCTATGCCTGATGCTAACCAACTGAGTCAGATTGCTGTTTGCACGGCTCAGACTGCAAAGAGCGTGGCAGGCTTTGCTGATCCTCGCGTGGCTATGTTGAGCTTCTCTACAAAGGGTAGCGCTTCTCACGAGGTGGTAGACAAGGTTGTTGAGGCTACTAAGTTGGCTAAGGAACTCGATCCTTCACTGAAGATTGATGGTGAGTTGCAGGCAGATGCTGCCCTCGTTCCCTCTGTAGGTACAAAGAAGGCTCCTGGTTCAGAGATTGCCGGTAAGGCTAACGTGCTGGTAATGCCTTGTCTGGAGGTAGGTAACATCGCCTATAAGCTGGTTCAGCGTCTGGCTGGTGCTACTGCTATTGGTCCTATCCTGCAGGGTATCGCCCGTCCTGTTAACGACCTGAGCCGTGGTTGCTCTGTAGAGGATATCTACTACTTGGTAGCTATCACTGCTTGTCAGGCAATGGATGCTAAGAAATAGGACCCACCCCCAACCCCTCCCTGTATGGAGGGGAGTGGATACAATTAGAATAATCATTTAAAGAATGCCCCTATAACTCCTATTGGTAAATACTCCTCCCCATACAGGGGGAGGTTGGGAGGGGGTCGATAATTATGAAGATATTAGTATTGAATTGTGGCTCATCGTCAATCAAGTACGCCCTGTACAACATGGACGATAAGAGCGTGATGACCAGCGGTGGTGCTGAGCGCGTTGGCTTGGACAATGCTTTCGTAAAGGTGAAGCTGGCCAATGGCGAGAAGAAGCAGATTATGCACGATATCCCCGAGCATACTGAGGGCGTGAAGTTTATCTTCTCTCTGCTTACTGATCCTGAGATCGGTGTCATCAAAGACCTGAAGGAGATTGATGCTGTAGGTCACCGTATGGTGCATGGTGGCGAGAAGTTCAATAAGTCTGTAGTGCTGACCGACGAGGTTTTGAAGGCTTTCGAGGAGTGCTCTGACCTGGCTCCTCTGCACAACCCTGCTAACCTGAAGGGTGTGAATGCAGTGAAAGAGCTGATGCCTGGTCTGCCCCAGGTTGGTGTGTTTGATACTGCCTTCCATCAGACCATGCCTGCAAAGGCATATATGTACGCTATTCCTTACGAGTTGTACGAGAAGTATGGCGTGCGTCGCTATGGTTTCCATGGCACCTCTCATCGTTATGTATCAGCTCGTGCCTGCGAGTTCCTGGGTATCAAGGCTGAGGGAACCAAGATGATTACCTGTCACATTGGTAACGGTGGTTCTGTTGCTGCTGTTCTTGATGGCAAGTGCATCGATACCTCAATGGGTCTTACACCTCTGGAGGGTCTCGTGATGGGTACGCGTTCTGGTGATATCGACGGTGGCGCTGTTACCTTCCTCGAGAAGAAGCTCGGTTTGGATGCCGACGGTATGAGCAATCTGCTTAATAAGAAGAGTGGTGTAGCTGGTATCACTGGTGGTTCAAGCGATATGCGCGATGTAGAGAACGCTGCTAAGGCTGGTGAGCCTAAGGCTGTATTGGCACAGCAGATGTATTTCTATCGAATTAAGAAGTATATCGGTGCTTATGCTGCTGCTATGGGAGGCGTTGATGTCATCGTCTTCACAGCTGGCGTTGGTGAAAACCAGATTTCTATGCGCTCTGAGGTTTGCAAGGGTCTGGAGTTCCTTGGCGTGAAGTTCGACGACCAGAAGAATCAGGTTCGTGGCGAGGAGGCTATTATCTCTGCCGACGATTCTAAGGTGAAGGTTGTTGTCATTCCTACTGACGAGGAACTGATGATTGCTACCGACACGATGAACCTGCTGTAAGGGTATAGTGAATAGTGAAAAGTGAAAAATTTGCTACCGCATCTGTATCGCGCGGTAGCAAATTTTTCACTTTTCATTTTTACCTTTTCCTTAAACCTTGCTTTCTCCCTCAATATACTGTTGCAGGAACAGGTGCTGGCCGTCGTAAACCACGTAGGTGAACTGACTGATCCAGTCGCCCAATATCAGTACACGGGCTTTTTTCGTTAACTGAAGATCTAATTCTATGTGGCGGTGTCCGTAGATGAAGTAATCTACATTAGGATGATACTGGATGTATTTCTTAGTATAGAGCACCAGATGCTCTTTGTCTTCACCCATATAAGGATCAACGCCGTTTGCCTCGTGCTTCAATCGTGAGTGTTTTGCCCATGTGTGTCCGAACCATAATCCCCAGCGTGGATGCAATCCAGAGAAGAGCCATTGGCAGGTCTTGCTGTGGAAGATGCTGCGTATCACCTTGAACGACTTGTTGGGATCGCCCAGCCCGTCGCCGTGAGCCAGGTAGAAAATCTTGCCATAGAGCTCAACTGTCTGTGGCTGTTTATGCAGGATAACACCGCACTCTTTCTCCAGATAATCGTAGGCCCAGATATCGTGGTTGCCAGTGAAGTAATGTACCTCGACACCCATGTCGGTCAATTCGGATATCTTTCCGAGGAAACGGGTGAAGCCTTTTGGCACCACATACTTATATTCGTACCAGAAGTCGAACATATCGCCCAACAGATAGACGGCTGCTGCCTTATCCTTGATAGAGTCAAGGAAACGCACCAGACGGCGCTCTTGCATGCGCCTGTGGTCTATCGCCCAAGAGCCGAGATGGGCATCAGATAAAAAATAAATATTCTTCATTGTTAGTCGAATCCAAGTTCAACTCTTGCTTCTTCTGACATCATGCTTTGATCCCATGCGGGTTCAAACACCAGGTTGACGTTGGCACCTTTCACGCCCTCTACGCTCTCAACCTTGGTGCGCACATCCTCCAGGATGAAATCGGCAGCGGGACAGTTAGGGGCAGTAAAGGTCATATCCAGTTCTACTGACGAGTCGTCCTGCACGTCGATTTTGTAAATCATTCCCAGGTCATAGATGTTGACGGGAATCTCAGGATCATAGACGGTCTTCAGCACATCCACGATCCGCTCTTCTATTTTTGTCTTTTCTTCTTGTAACATAATTGCTGCAAAGATACGCATTTTTTATTTAATACACGTATCTTTGCAGCAATTTTAGCAATTTTCAGATTCTCGTCTTTTTTCTTTAGAGGCCGCGTGCCTTCAACAGACTGGAGGCATCGGGCTGCTCCATACCGGTGAAGTCAGAGAACATCTTCATCAGGTCGCCCGTGTTACCACGACTCAGAATCTTATCGCGCATATCCTGACCAGTTGCTGGATTCAGGGCGCCGCGTTGAGCAAAGACATCAGCAATATTCACAGCCAGCACCTCGGTCCACAGATAACTGTAGTAGCCAGCAGCATAGCCTCCACCCCATACGTGGTTGAAGTAGCTGGTGCGATAGCGTGGGGGAATCTGATTGTTGAGCAGGCCAATCTGACGCAGGGCCTCGGTCTCGAACTGTGCAGCCTCTTCGGCAGAAGGTACATCCTTAGAGGGCAACATGTGCCAAGCCAGGTCCAGACAGGTGGCAGCCAGGTTCTCGCCAAGTGCATAGGCTGACTGGAAGTTGATGCTGCTGAGCATGCGCTCCTTCAGGTCGGCAGGCATCTGCTCGCCAGTCTTGTAGTGGCGTGCATAGTGATCGAATATCTCGGGGATAGATGCGAATGACTCGTTGAACTGTGAGGGCATCTCCACGAAGTCGCGGGCTACGCTGGTACCGCTCAACTTATTATACTGACAGTCTGAGAGGATGCCGTGAAGGGCATGGCCAAACTCATGGAACATGGTAGTCACCTCGTCCCAAGTCAGCAATGATGGCTGACCCTCGGGGGCCTTGGCGCTGTTGCATACATTAAATATAATAGGTAACTGGTTCCACTGGCGACTCTGTTTCTGGAAACCGTCCATCCAGGCACCGCCACGCTTTGTGGGGCGACGGAAATAATCGGTATAGAAGAGTGCCTTGGACTTACCGTCCTTGTCGATGACCTCGAAGGCCTTCATGTCAGGATGATAGAGGGGAATGTCTGTACGCTCCTTGAAGGTGAGCCCGTAGACGCGGTTGGCTGCATAGAATACACCATTGATAAGCACGCTGTCCACGTTGAAATAAGGCTTTACCTCATCTTCGGAGATGTTCAGCAGCTCCTTCTTCATCTTGGCAGAATAGTAGAAACGGTCATAAGGCTCCAGGTTGAAGTCGGCACCTGCTGTCTTGCGGGCATATTCTTCGATATCTTTCGTCTCGGCATCAGCCTTTGGCGTGTACTGCGCAATAAGATTCTTCAGGAAAGCATAGACATTCTCTGGCGTCTTTGCCATTGTATTATCCAAAGAATAGGCCGCATAGTTGGGATAGCCCATAATCTCAGCTTTCTCGGCACGCAACTTAGCCATCTCGCTCACGATAGCATAAGTGTTGTGCTTATTAGTACCGTCTGCACGGTGGATGCTGGCCTCATAGACCTTCTTACGCAGGTCGCGGTTGTCCAGGTTGGTGAGGATGGCCTGCTGCGTAGTGTTGACGATGACGATGGCATAGGGAGCCTTACCGCCACGTGTTTCGGCATCCTTGGCGCACTGGGCGATGTCAGCCTCAGAGAGTCCTGCCAGGTCTTCTTTCTTATCTGCCCATACCACGGCATCGTTCACGGCAGCTTGCAACAAGTCGCCCCATTGCTGCTGCAGGTCAGAGATGCGCAGGTTGATTTCCTTCATGCGTGCCATCTTATCATCGGGCAGAAGAGCACCCTGACGTACGAAGTCCTTGTAGATCTCATCTGTTAGTTTCCTGTCTTCACCAGTAAGTCCCTGGTAGCTGTTATCGTGAGAATATTCGTTGTCGTACACCTTCTTGATGCGTTCGAAGAGTGGCTTGTTGAAGGCAATCTCGTTCTGAAGGTCTGTCAGCATGGGCTGTACCTTCTTCTCTATCTCGCCAATCTCAGGGGTCTTGTCGGCTTCTGTCAAGGCGAAGAACACACGACTGACGCGATCTAGCAGTCGTCCGCTCTCCTCGTAGGCGAGGATGGTATTCTCGAAAGTTGCTGAGTCAGTATTATCAACGATAGCCTGGATATTGTCGCGTGTCTGCTGGATGGCAAACTCGAAAGCAGGCAGATAGTCTCCTGTCTGAATCTTGGTGAAATCAGGAGCACCAAAGGGAAGTGTGCTCTCCTGCAATAACGGATTCTCGCGCTGTGTTTTCTGACAGGCGCTAAACGGCATCATCATAGCCGATGCAAGTCCTAATGTCATAAGTGTCTTTGTTAATTTCATAGTTTTGTTTGTTTATGTGGGTTTAAAAGATTCCTTCTTCTTTATAAGAGTAATAGTTGCCGTCGGTGATGATGACGTGGTCCATGAGTTTGATGCGCATCACGTTGCAGGCCTGCAGGATACTCTTTGTCAGTTCGTTGTCTGCCAGACTGGGTCTGAGGTTGCCTGACGGGTGGTTATGGCAGACGGCCAGGACGGTGGCGTTGCAAAGCACGGCCTCGCGGATGATGATACGTATATCAACGCTTACCTCTGAGATGCCGCCGTGAGCAATACGCATTTTTTTGATGAGACGGAAGTTCTGGTTCATCAGCAGAATCCAGAACTCTTCTACGTCCAAGTCCTGCATCACGGGATGCATGTGGTTGTATATCCTCGTGGCAGTACCCAGGTCGGGCCTCTCCTCTGCACTTTCCATCTGTCGGCGCTTGCCCAGTTCGCAGGCCGCCATGATGGTAATGGCCTTTGCCGGTCCCACGCCATTATACTGGCACAGGTCGTGAATACTCATCTTTCCGAGCGTGTTCAGGTTGTTGTTGCAGTCGGCAAGGATACGTTTCATCAGCGATACGGCATCTTCCCTGGGCGAACCAGAGCCAATCAGAATCGCTAACAACTCAGCATCGCTTAATGCCTGAGCGCCCAATCGCTCCATCTTCTCGCGCGGTCGGTCTTCCTCAGCCCATTGGTTGATATTGAGTTTGTTGTTCATTTATAGAAGTTTTTCTCGAAAGCCGTAAACTCGTCTTGCTTCAGGATGCAGCGCTTCCACCATGATTCAATAAAACCGAGGCCGTAGCCCATCAGTTGCGTAAAGGCAGCAGGGATGCTAAGCAAGCCTACCCAGAGACTACGGTTGCGGATACTGGAGTCGATTAAAATGACGGTACTGTAGAACAACAAAGGCAGCATGGCCAGGACGCAGAACATAAAGCCTACGCCTTGATGCATATTGTCGTCAGGGCGCAGTCCGTTGGCATCGAGCCACTCTCCCTCAATATAGAGTCCGGCTCCAAGTGCGAACAGCAGCAGACAGCCGATAACGCCAAGCGTAAAGACGGTGGGCAGCAGATGGACTAGTTTCAGCGTGCCAGGATGGCGCTTCTCGAGATTGATGCGGGCAATGCCGCTATTATATACTTGACGGAAGAATTTACGGAAATCGGTACGACGCTTGTGCCATACCCACGCTTCGGGGATGAGGGCGGTTTTATAACCGGCCTCGACGATGCGATAAGAGAAGTCGATGTCCTCACCGAAGCGCATCTTTGTGAAGCCTCCCAATTCCTGATAGACCTCACGACGGATGCCCATGTTATAGGAACGGGGGAAGAACTTATCGAGTTTCTTGCCTTTACCACCGCGAATGCCACCTGTGGTAAAGAATGAGGTCATGCTATAGGAAATAGCTTTTTGGACAGGGGTAAATGATGGGTGAGAAGCATCGGGACCGCCGAAAGCGTCGATGGCTGATGGCTGATGGCTGATGGAAGATGTGAGCTCGGTATCGACAGCCTTCAGATAGCCTGTTGGTAATACTACATCAGAATCTAGTACGATGAGCCAATCGCCCTGAGCACGCTCTGCACCATAGTTACGGCTCTGCCCAGGACCGCTGTTTTCTTTGAAATAATAATGCAAATCAAGGATGTCTGCGTACTTGTCGCAGACATCCTTGCATGGCTTCTTCGATCCGTCTTCAACGATGATAACCTCAAAGTCTTTTACTTCCTGGTGACAGAGACTCTCCAAGAGTTCGTCTATTTCATCAGGACGATTGAAGACCGGAACGATGATAGAATATTTCAATTGCTAATTATTGATTATCAATTGTCAGTTGGATTACTCCTTGGCGCGAGCCAGGTAAGAACCGTCGCGGGTGTCAACCTGAATCAGGTCACCCTCGTTGATGAACAGGGGAACGCGAACCTCAACACCAGTCTCCAGAGTAGCAGGCTTCAGGGTGTTGGTAGCGGTGTCGCCCTTGATGCCGGGCTCAGAGTGAGTAACGCGCAGGATGGTCTTTACGGGCATCTCAGCATAGAGGATAGTACCATCGGTAGTATCAGAAACAACCTCCACGATGTCGCTCTCCTTCATGAACTCGTGACCGATAACCAACTCGTTGTCGATGGGAATCTGCTCGAAGGTCTCCTGGTTCATGAAAATACGGCCAGACTGGTCCTCGTACAGATACTGGTAGGGGCGACGCTCGATGATGACGTCTTCCAGTTTCTCACCAATGTTGAAACGACGCTCAAGCACGCGGCCATCGCTTACGTTCTTCAACTTGATAATCATAATGGTGTTGCCCTTACCCGGCTTGCGATGCTGGAAATCGATGCAAACCCAAATGGCGCCGTCCATGCGAATGGCGGTACCTTTCTTAATGTCTTGTGAGTTAATCATATAAATATAAATAATGTATTTTGTTATTTTCGGGTGCAAAGGTACAAAAAAAAGTGAAAAGTGAAAAGTGAAAAGTGAAAAATTTCGCAATAAACTTGTGTAATTCAAAAGATTTATGTAATTTTGCAGCCCGAAATGTGGCATTGTGCCATGTTTAATGTGTGAATAACAATAGAATAAACAAATAATAAAGCAATGAAAAGAACATTTCAGCCGCACAATCGTCGCCGCGTAAACAAGCATGGTTTCCGCGAGCGCATGGCCACAAAGAATGGCCGTCGCGTCCTGGCTTCTCGCCGTGCAAAGGGCCGCAAAAAGTTGACCGTTTCTGACGAGCGTCACGGAAAGTAAACCATTACTTGGTACTCGACCGATAGACGGGATGAGGCATTAGGCTTCATCCCGTTTATTATTTCCTTACTTTTTTCGGAAAAAATATGGCTAATCGGATATTTTTTTGTACTTTTGCCATATAAAAAATGGAGAAGGTACTCATGTTCGGCAAAAAAAGAATGTAATTCTTTGTTATTTGACCGCTTAATCGTACCTTTGCAATCAGAAAGCGTAAGAAAGAATGAGTATAAAAGAATTTGCAGCGAAAATAAAGGCGCCTATCCTATGGGGAAATTTGTTGGCCATGCTGGTCGTTATCGTCCTTTTGTGCTTCGGCGTGATGTGGTGGCTTAATACTTATACCCATCACGGCGAGGGTATTGAGGTGCCAAATCTATATGGAGTTACATATAAAGAGTCTGTTTTGAAACTGGACTCTGTGGGGCTGGTCGTCGTGGCCAACGATTCGTCATATGTAGAAGGTTTGCCTGCTGGAGCCATTATCCAGCAGAACCCAGCTTATGGTATGAAGGTGAAAGCTGGTCGTGTGATTTATGTGACTATCAACTCGCTGACGATGCCATGTGAGAAGATTCCTGACTTGATTGATAACTGCAGTTATCGTGAGGCTGAGGCCCGCCTGAAGTCGCTTGGCTTCGAGCTGCTTGCGCCGAAACTTATCGATGGAGAAAAAGACTGGGTTTATGGCATTCAGTATAGAGGACGCAGTCTGATGTCGGGTGAAAGTATTCCCCGTGAATCGGAGTTGACGCTGGTTATCGGCAATGGTGCCACGGGTGAAGAGCGTGAGATGGAGGAAGTGACTGGTGAAGAGGATGATTTCTCGGCCGATGATGTTGATGATTTCCTGGAGGTAACAGATTAATATGCGCATGGAAGACGAAATGCTGATTGAGGACGATGAGCTTGAGTTGCTGGAAGGAGAAGAAAAACCTGATGGCGACCAGGCACTCTATGAGCATCTGCGGATAGAAGTAGATCGCGGACAGGTGCCCCTGCGTATTGATAAATACCTCACGGAACATACACAACACTCCTCGCGCAACCGTATTCAGCAGGCTGCTGAAGCAGGTTTCCTGTTTGTTAATGACCGTCCGGTAAAGAGTAACTACAAGGTACGCTCTGGCGATATTATCACCTTGATGCTGGATCGCCCGCATTTTGATACCACGATAGAGCCTGAGGATATTCCTTTGGATGTGCGTTATGAGGACGACGACCTGATGGTTATCTACAAACCTGCTGGAATGGTGGTGCATCCGGGCTGTGGCAATTTTCATGGCACATTGGTTCATGCCATCGCCTGGCATCTGCGCAATCTGCCTAGCTATGATCCTAACGACCCACAGGTAGGACTGGTGCATCGTATTGACAAGGATACGAGTGGCCTGCTTGTGGTGGCAAAGACGCCTGAGGCAAAGTCGAACTTGGGAAAACAGTTCTTCTATCATAATACCCATCGCAGTTATAATGCTCTGGTATGGGGCAATTTCGTCGAAGACGAAGGTCGTATCGAGGGTAATATAGGTCGCGACCCAAAAGATCGCTTACGCATGGCGGTTTTTCCGCCAGACTCGGAAGTGGGAAAACCGGCTGTTACGCATTACAAGGTGTTGGAGCGCTATGGTTACACCACCTTGGTGGAGTGTGTGCTCGAAACAGGCAGAACCCATCAGATTCGTGCCCACATGAAGCATATAGGTCATCCGCTGTTTGCCGACGAGCGCTATGGCGGTGACCAGATTCTGCGTGGTGAGCGCACGGCCTCGTATAAGGCATATATTCAGAACTGTTTTAAGCTTTGTTCGCGTCAGGCACTTCATGCCCGTACACTGGGCTTCGTGCATCCTCGTACTGGCGAGCAGATGGACTTCACCAGTTCGCTGCCCGATGATATGGGGGCGCTTATAGATAAATGGCGCAATAGATTGAAAACAAATGAATTAAAGGAAATAATATAAGATATACTATGCAACAAATGAAACGCACAATTGCCATCGTCTGTGGTGGCGACTCATCTGAGCACGATGTCTCTTTGCGTTCGGCTCAGGGTCTCTATTCGTTTTTCGACAAAGAACGTTATAATGTCTATGTGGTGGAGATGAAAGGTACCGACTGGCAGGTGTTCCTGAATGATGGTACTACTACCCGTATGACTGTTCATGACTTCTCATTTAAGGAGAATGGCAAGAAACGTACTTTCGACTATGTCTATATCACCATTCACGGCACACCGGGTGAGAATGGTATCCTGCAGGGCTTCCTGGAAATTCTGCATATCCCCTATAGCACCAGTGGCGTGCTTGTAGAGGCTCTGACATTTGATAAGTTCGTGCTGAACAACTACTTACGTGGTTTTGGTGTAAAGGTGGCCGAAAGCGTGCTGGTACGTCGCGGTCAGGAGAAAAAGATTAGTAAGAAGGAGATTATTGACATAGTGGGTATGCCTTGCTTTGTAAAGCCTGCCAACGATGGCAGTTCGTTTGGCGTCTCAAAGGTGGTGAAACCCGATCAGTTGGCTGCTGCTATACGCAAGGCTAGCTTGGAGAGCGACGAGGTGATGATTGAACAGTTCTTGGAGGGTACTGAGATTTCTATTGGTTGCTACAAGACGAAGAATAAGTCGGTGGTGTTCCCTGCTACTGAGGTGGTTAGTGAGAATGATTTCTTTGACTACGATGCCAAGTATAATGGTCAGGTGAAGGAGATTACACCTGCTCGTATTCCTGAGGAGACTGCAAAACGTGTGGCAGAGATTACCAGTCATATCTATGATATCCTGCATTGCAATGGTATCATCCGTATTGACTATATCATCTCGAAAGACCAGCAGATTTCTATGCTTGAGATTAATACCACTCCGGGTATGACACCAACAAGTTTCATTCCTCAGCAAGTACGTGCCGCAGGTCTCTCAATGACAGATGTGCTGACGGATATCGTGGAAAATCAGTTTTAAGGTATGGTAGAAGGAATAGAGCAGTTTAATGATATCAGACCCTATGAGCCTGAGGAGATGAAGCAGGCGTTCAATGACCTATTGAACGACCGCCAGTTTAATCTTATCATGAAGGGATTTGCGCCCTGGCTGCCTAAATTCCTTCGTAACGGTTTGCTGCGTCTGGCTTTCATTGGGGTGAAGTCGCCCCTTGATTTCCAGAAGCGGTTTATGAAGCCCGTGGTACAGTATATCATCCGCAAGCATACGGATGGATGTACGTTTGATGACGCAGCGCTAAAAACTAATCATACCTCTCAATTCTTTGCAAGCAAAGCGAACAAGTTCGAGCGCTCACCTCTCAGTTCACAGTTTGACAAGCGCTACACGTTTGTCAGCAATCATCGTGATATCGTGCTTGATTCCGCTTTCCTTGATTTGCTGTTGTTTAAGAATGGTTATCCCACCACAGTGGAGATTGGTATTGGCGACAATCTGCTGATTTATCCGTGGATTAAGCGACTGGTACGTATGAACAAGGCCTTTACGGTTCGTCGTGGGCTGACGGCTCACGAGATGTTTGAGAGCAGTCAGCTGATGAGCCGTTATATCCATTTTGCTGTCACAAAGAAGCGCGAGAATATTTGGATTGCGCAGCGCGAGGGACGTGCCAAGGACTCTGACGACCGTACGCAGGAGTCGGTACTGAAGATGATGGCCATGGGAGGTGACCTGAAGGAGCTGAATATTGTGCCGCTGACCATCAGTTATGAGTTTGATCCTTGTGATTATCTGAAGGCAAAGGAGTTCCAGCAGAAACGTGATAACCCCGCTTTTAAGAAGAGTAAGCAGGATGACCTTGACAATATGAAGACGGGCATCTTTGGTTACAAGGGCAGGGTGAAGTATCATTGCGGAACACCTATCAATCAGTGGATTGATGAACTTAGCGAACTGCCCAAGAATGAGTTCTTTGCTCAGTTGGCGCAGCGCATGGACCGTGAGATTCATCGTGGCTACACGCTCTATCCCTGCAACTATATCGCTTTGGATGAGCTGAATGGGAATACGGAGCAGAGCGCTCACTATACTGTTGCTGACCGTCAGCGCTTTGAGACTTATCTGAATGGACAGTTGGACAAGATTAAACTGGCTGATAAGGATGAGGCTTTCCTGCGTCAGAAGATGCTGGAGATGTATGCCAACCCTGCGATTAATAAGGGTAAAGTGAATAGTGAAAAGTAAATAAGGGTAAAGTGAATAGTGAAAAGTGAATAATTTGCTACCGCACAATGAGGAAGGTCTTTCATCAGTTTCTGGTCATACTTCTCAGTTCCCAGCTCTCCATTCTCAACTCTTCCTGTACCCAGGATGTCTACGAGAAGGGTGAGGGTGAACTGTCGGCTATGGTAGCGGAGATGGGTGATGGCTTTACGGCCTCTGATAAGAAGGTTACGCGTTTTGTGACCGATGACGGTGTGCAGTTCTCTGTGACTAATCCTTTCTCATCAAACCTGATGCCCAAAGCCGATACGGTTTATCGTGCCATTTTCTATTATGTCAAGGATGGCGATAAAGCTGAGGTGAAAGGACTGAACAGGGTGCTTGTTGTCTCGCCCCATCAGATGAAGGACATGAAGACCGACCCGGTTCGTTTTGAGAGTGCCTGGGTGGGAAAGTCGAAACAATACCTGAATCTGTCGCTCTATCTGATGCAAGGCTATACAGAGGATGAGGAGGCTGTGCATAAGATTGGCTTTCGCCGTGATTCACTCTATCAGAATACTGATGGTACCAAGACGCTTCATCTGACGCTTTATCATGATCAGGCAGGAATGCCCGAATATTATTCACAGCGTATCTATGTCAGCGTACCACTGCAATCGTTTGGTGTTGACTCTGTCTGGCTGGATGTCAATACCTACAACGGACTGGTTGAGAAGCGCATCAAGATATAAGAAAAAATAAAAAGAGACTGCTTTTACAGGCAGTCTCTTAATGTATTCATATCTTCGTCGGTTGTAGCCCAACTGGTAACGAAGCGACAGATGGTATGATGATTGTCGTATGGGCCCCAGTGGGTAAACTGTACATATTTCTCCAGACGTTGCATCTTCTCGTTGGGCAGAATCACAAACTGCTGGTTGGTTGGCGAGTCCATATAGAACTCATAGCCGTGCTCCTGAAACATCTGTTTCATCTGCATGGCTTTCTCTATGGCATGACGGGCCAGTTGGAAATAGAGATTATCAGTAAACAGCGCTTCAAACTGCAGGCCTATCAGTGCACCTTTGGCAATCACGGCACCGTGTTGCTTCTGGATAGAGAAGAAGTGCTTGTGGGCATTACCATGTGTAAATACCACAGCCTCGCCACAGAGGGCACCAATCTTTGTACCACCGATGTAAAACACGTCGCAATGACGAGCCAGATAGGGCAGGGTGATATCGCATCCCTCAGCCATCAGTCCGTAGCCAAGACGGGCACCATCTATATAAAGAGGTATGTCAAAGTTGCGACAAACCTGATAGATGTCGTCCAACTCACGCGCCGTATAGAGTGTTCCTAGTTCTGTGGGGAAGGTGATATATACCAGTCCGGGATGCACGGCATGATTCCTGTTACCGTCGGCCATGAAGTCGTCGAGGTATTTCTTCAGCACACGGGCTTCCATCTTACCGTGGTTGTCAGGAAGGGTGATAA
>Ga0256404_1005632_pt1 | contig 21906 bp, 16 predicted proteins | sample RumenRJG_01DNA_FD_185990 | JGI IMG/M metagenome (GOLD analysis project Ga0256404, IMG submission 185990) | Bovine rumen microbial communities from Lethbridge, Alberta, Canada - RJG_01 | ecosystem: Host-associated > Mammals > Digestive system > Stomach > Rumen | place: Canada: Alberta | collected...
CATTGTTGTCTGCATTTTTGGAAGTCTGCATCATTCGGCCATATCCGACAGGCAGACAGCTAACAACAGATGTAATATCGGGGTGCTGGGCGCTGGTGTGACCACCGTTCAGCATGCCCTAATTAGGACTTGGAGTAGCGTTTATTCCTATATTCTTGGCAAAAGATTATAGAGATTTTAGAGGAAGGCATAAATGGGGATTACAAGCGATCTGGCAGCGGATTTGGCTGCAATGCAGTTGAATAAGAAGGACAAAGATCAACTTCATACTCTTATTATTGATTTCATTGCGGCTGCTTATGCAGGATATAAACAGAATAGAATTTTTAATGAGAAGGTTGAGAAAGTTGTTTATTCACAAGCTGGATCGGAAGAGAGCTTTGTACTCTTTCAAGAGAAAAAGTATCCCGCTCGTCTGGCTGCTTTCATGAATTCTCTTTATGGGCATGGCGCTGAGCTTGATGATGGAAATAAGAAGGCGGCAGGTCATGCTGGTGTACACCTGATTCCAGCTGTGTTTGCTTTGGCCGATAAGCTGCATTCTAATTCTGATGATGTTCTCCTAGCCCTTGCCACAGGATATGAGGCATATATACGCATTTCTTCTGCAGCTCAACCGGGATTAGTTGCACGTGGTTTTCACTCGACTGGGATGGCCGGCACTTTAGCTTGTGCAGCTGCGTGTGCCCGTCTCTATCATCTTGATGTGCAAGGAATAGAAGATGCTATAGCACTGGCAACCACAATGACGGGGGGACTATTGTCATATGGGGATTCACGTCCTGCGATTAAGCCGCTAAATCCGGGAAAAGCAGCTGAGAACGGAATATTTGCAGCTATGCTGGCAAATGAAGGCGTTCAGGGTCCAACAGAAGCGCTGGAAGGACAGAACGGATGGTTTCATGCAGTGACGGATGAGGTGCATGAGGAGTTCCTGAAAGGATCTAATCACTTTCTTCTCCATGATTGTTACTTCAAGCTTTATCCGTCCTGTCGCCATACACACTGCGGGATTGATGCAGCTGTGGCTCTGTATGGGCGAGTGAAAGCTAAAGAGATTGAAAAAGTTAATGTATATATTTACCCAAATGCGATTAAACTTGCAGGCATTAGGATTCCAAAAGACCAAGACGAAACGAAGTTTTCAATTCAGTATACGTTGGCTTGTGCGCTTCTACAGGGGAGTTACGGAATTGCTGATATGAATCCGCCGCGGCTTACTCCTGAGATTCTGGAACTGATAGAAAAGACAAATCTTATTCCAGAGCCTTCAATGGAAGATCGGGCAAATGGAATCCGTGGAACCCGGGTTGAGTTGATTCTTAAAGATGGAAGTCATGAAGAAGAAACAGTCCTTGTCCCCAAAGGCGATCCGGAGAAACCACTGACAAGAGTAGATATTATTGACAAACTCAGAGCTTGCGCACAGGGACAGGCGGATGAGGAAACCCTTATGAAACTGGTTAAATCAATAGAAAAGATAGACGGAACTAGTAAATTTGAGAATCCAATGAAAATGATCGGAACGATGTAATGAACAAACCTGTAAATCTTATCCTCGGCACAATGACATTTGGAGAATCGGTATTCAGCCCCCAGGTTGGAGAATTCATTACGGCATTTCTCGATGAGGGTTATGATGAACTGGACACCGCTTACGTCTATAATAACGGGGAATGCGAGAGGCTCCTGGGCGAAGTCCTGCCGGAACTGGACCGCCCTTTCAAAATAGCGACCAAGGTCAATCCGCGGATAACCGGAAAATTGGACGCGGATGCGGCCTATATGCAGCTGAACGAGAGCCTGGAGCGTCTGAATGCAGATCATGTGGACACCGTATTTCTGCATTTTCCGGATCCGGCCACACCGGTGGAAAGTGTGCTGGGCTCCATGGCGGACATGCACGATCAGGGGAAGTTTACGGAACTGGGGCTATCGAATTTTCCTGCCTGGATGGTGAGTGATGTGTGGCATATCTGCGACCGGAACGGCTGGGTAAAGCCTACCGTGTTCGAGGGCATTTACAATCCCCTGACAAGGAAGGCGGAGACTGAACTGAACGCCTGCCTGAACCACTTCGGCATGCGCTTTTACGCCTACAACCCCATGTGCGGAGGTCTCCTGACCGGCCGATACGGGAAGTTTGAAGATGCTCCTTCCGACGGACGCTTCACGCACCGCCCCAATTATCAGAATCGCTACTGGAAGAAGAGCTTCTTCGAAGCGGTGGATCTGATCAAAGATGCAACGGGCGAATACGGGATCACCTCTATAGACGCAACTTACCGCTGGCTGGCCTTCCACTCCATGCTGAGCGGAGAACGGGGGGACGCCATCCTGATCGGGGCATCAAAACTGTCACACTTGAAGCAGAACATGGATGCGGTGAAGGCGGGTCCTCTTCCCGGGAAAGTAGTCGAGGCTTTTGAAGAAGCGTGGAAGATCGCGAAGCCGGACAGCCCGGAATACTTTACGCTCTATAAAGGAAAAGGATCCGTAGGAGGGGAGAAAAAGTAAATGCTTAATCAGGAGAGAGTTTTTAAGACTTTGGCCGATAACGGCGTGACTTTTTTTACAGGCGTACCGGACAGCTATCTGAATGGATTCTGCAATTACGCGCTGGCGCACTGCGGCAGCCGGAATGTGATCGCGGCTAACGAGGGCAACGCTGTCGGGATTGCGGCGGGCCACTATTTTGCCAGCGGGGAGATTCCTCTGGTATATATGCAGAACAGTGGAGAGGGAAACACGATCAATCCGCTGGCGTCTCTCGCGGACAAGGCTGTATACGCCGTCCCCATGCTTCTGCTGATCGGCTGGCGCGGACAGGGAAATACAGAGCCCAACCACCCCCAGCACAAGCTCCAGGGGGAGATCACCGGCAAGATTCTGGATATTATGCATATTCCGTACAGCATCCTTTCTGATTCCGATGCGGAATTTGAAGTGGTGATCGCAAAAGCAGTAAGATATTGTGCAGAAACCCGTCAGCCCTACGGACTTATAGCCCCTAAGGGCGTTATGGCAGATCCCGATAAACCCAATAACGTGGACGACGTCTATCCCATGAGCCGGGAGGAAGCGATTGAAGTAATCCTGGACCACATGCCGAAGGATACGATCTACTCGGCGACTACGGGCCGGGCCACCCGGGAACTCTTCTTCCTGCGCGAGAGGCGCGGCGAGTCCAAAGAACACGATTTCCTCAATGTCGGTTCCATGGGACACGCTTCCTCCGTGGCACTGGGGATCGCGATGGAAAAGCCGGACAGGCACGTGGTCGCTCTCGACGGAGACTCGGCGGCTATGATGCACATGGGAGCCCTGACAATGGTTTCCAAAGTCTCCGCGCCGAAGTTCCTTCACGTTGTGCTCAACAACGGAGCCCATGAATCCGTGGGAGGACAGCCCTCGGCAGGACATCTAGTGGACTTTACGAAGATCGCGGAAGCCTGTGGCTATCAGACAGTCGGCCGCCCGGTGACAACGGAGGTTGAACTGATCGCGGCGATCGAAGAACTGAAGGACTGCGGGAAAGCCTCCTTCATCGACTGCCGGATCCACAAGGGACTGAGCCGCAAGCTCCCGCCGATCATCTTTGACCACAGGGAGGCGATCGACGCGCTCATTAACGAATTAACAACCAGATCTGAATAAAAAATTAGGAAAGGATGAGTCAGTATGAACAGCATGGAAAAGACAAGAGAGTTTCTTAAATCCATAGGTTTGCCCGGCGGCGACGCCTATGATTTGCCGACGTCTGAAAAAAGGTTTAAGGACGGAGGACAGTTCCGCTTTGAAGTTCCCGGCATCCAGGGCCCCAAGGTAATGCAGGCCCTTCTGGAAGCCATGGACGGCTACGGCCTGTATCTTCACCGCGTCACACAGACCCAGGGAATCATGAGACTTACGGATCAGGAGATCAGCAAGATGGTCGAGCTGGCCCATGAGTGGCAGACAGACCTGATTCTGGCGATCGGACCCCGTGCGACAACTGACACCTCCGCCTCCGTACACACAGAGGAGGGCGTCCGCATGGGATACCGCCTGCGCGGCCAGGAGCAGGTCGTTCGCGCAATCGAGGACGTAAAGAGAGCCGCGCGCCTCGGCTGCAGGGGCTTTCTGGTCTATGACGAGGGCTGCCTCTGGGCGCTGAACGAGATGCGTAAGGCGGGGGAGATCCCGGCAGACTGCCATTTCAAGGTATCCGCCCACGCGGGACACGGAAATCCCTGCTCCGCAAAGGTCCTGGAGAGCCTTGGCGCGGATTCGATCAATCCCGTCCGCGACATACAGCTCCAGATGCTGGCCGCCATGCGCCAGGCAGTTGATTGTCCCATCGACATCCACACTGAAAATCCGAAGTCCACGGGTGGATTCATCCGTCATTATGAGGTACCGGAGATGATCCGCATTGCAGCCCCCATCTATCTGAAGACAGGCGGATCCGTCGCTGCTACTCACAGTTGGGATAGCACCGAGGATGATGCCAGAAAGAGGGCTAAACAGTGTTCACTCGTCAAGCGTATGATCGATGAGTATTACCCGGAAGCAGTATGGAGTCCGAAGGGAAGCCTAGCGTAGAATTCATGTACGTTAAACTGTGGCACATTGGGAAACGGTCGTTCTAAGACGGAGAGAAACAATACATTCTCATCGAAAGTACGGGAATAATCCGTATAGAATAGGAATTATGCACGGAAAGCATAGGAAGCTGCTGCATGATCGACTAAAGCCGCTTATGGACAACTGAGTCCGTCAGCAAAGAAGAAAGGAAGCATAAACGAATGAGACACCATATGTATAACCCGGATTTTAAATTCGTGGTGGAGCCCGAACATTTTGACAAGTATACTGACCGTGAACTTCTGCAGTATTGCCTGGGAGCAACGATGTACATGCCTGGTTTTAAAGATTTCACTCCAAAGATTCTGGAGCATGCTATGCCGGGACTAACCACAATGGTCTTGTGCTTTGAGGACGCTTGTCCGGAAGAGAAGGTTCCGGAAGCGATGGAGAATGTTCATCATCTTCTGGCGACAGTAACAGAGGCAGTCGACAGTGGCAAATTGGATCCGGACTATGTGCCGTTGATTTTCGTGCGTATCCGCAATCTGGAACAGTTCAAGGCATTTGGTGATAAGCTGACCAAGCAGGAGGTGCGCTCCCTCTGTGGTGTCAATTTCCCTAAGTTTAATGCGGAAAATGGCTATGAGTATTATGCTTATCTGCGGGATTTGAATAATCGTTTCGGTGAGATTATCTATGGGATGCCGATTATTGAAGACCCGGAAGTTGCTTACAAGGAGAGCCGAATATCTGAACTTATGGGCATTAAGAAGATTCTTGATAAGTATAAGGATCTGGTGTTGCAGGTCCGTGTCGGTGGCACAGACTTCAGCTCCGTTTTTGGAGTGAGAAGAGGCGTTGATTACAGTCTTTACGATATTATGACTGTACGTGAATGCTTGAGCGACATTATCAACGTTTGTGGACGTAATAATGACTATGTGATTTCTGGCCCTGTATGGGAGTACTTCCGTGCACCCAAAGAGCTGATGTTTGATGAACTGCAGCACTACGGCATTGAAGATTATCTGATGCGGCGGCAGCCTTTGGTCAACGGTGAGATCGATGGTCTGCTGCGTGAGGTCCTGCTGGACAAGGCTAATGGATTTGTTGGCCGTACTGTCATCCACCCCACCCATGTGAAGTTTGTCAACGCTCTGATGGCTGTTACTAAAGAGGAGTACGACGACGCATGCCAGATCCTCGGTACAGGCGGCGGAGTGGTAAAAGGTTCCGGTGGCAATAAGATGAACGAGATCAAGCCGCACACTAACTGGGCAAAGAAGGTTTACAATCGGGCGAGAGCATTTGGTGTCATCAAGAATGAAAGCGGATTTGTAAAGCTGTTCGCAGTGAACGAGTAAGTTGATAAAGACGAGGTAGTGAGATGATAGAGTTAACCACACCTATATCGGAAGAGGCGGCGGGAAGACTGCAGGTCGGAGACACCGTTGAGATCAGTGGATATATCCTTTGCGGCCGTGATGCGGTTCTTCCAAAGGTGCTGAAGATGATCGAGGATGGGACGGTTGAAGAACTTGGTGTAGATCTTCACGGCCAGGTGATCTTCCACACGGCAGTAAGTCCTGCCGGAGTAGGGCCAACCAGCTCCAATAAGTTGGAAATTGAGAGCAGCATTGCGCCGTTGTCTGCAGCAGGGATTAAACTGCATTTGGGAAAAGGGCAGCTGCATCAGGAGACAATCGAGGCATTGGAAAAGTACAATGCGGTGTATGCAGTCATTCCTCCGGTGACGGCTCTGCTTGGTGCAAAAACGACAGAACAGAAGGTCATTGCTTTCCCGGAACTCGGAATGGAAGCACTTCATTTGATTAAAGTGGATAAGTATCCTGCCATCATCGGCGCAGCACACGGGGGGAGCATTTATGACTAAGACATATGAAGAAATTACTGCTCTCGTGCGGGATACGCTGGTGGACGCCGGGAGTACATTCCGCATAGATAAGAAAGAAGCTTATAAGAGAGCCATTGACAGAGAACGGAATGAGAAGGCAAAGTGGGTTCTGGAGCAGGTTCTTGCCAATTCTGAAGCTGCAGAGAAAAACAAGTCGCCTCTGTGTGATGATTCCGGAATTCCGCACCTCGTTCTTGAAATTGGTGATGATTGCGCTGTAACCGGTAAGATGCTGGACGCTATCAAAAAAGGTGTGGCGGAAGGTCTACGGAAACTTCCCGGTCGTCCCATGGGCATTATGGGCGATGATAGTCACAGAATTGATCAGAGTGGCGGCCTGAATCCTGATTCAGCCGGCGTGGAGCCTGCACCAATACTATTGCGGCGATGCAAAGACAACGTGATCCGACTTCATATCCTGATGTTCGGTGGTGGTCCGGCAATAAGAGCGAAGACCTACAGGGTTTTCCACAAGCATAATACACAGGTTGTTCTGGACGAGATCGTCAGTTGGGCAAAGGAAGGCGTGGCACAGCTTGGATGTTCTCCTTGTACGCTGGCTGTTGGCGTTGGCCGTTCCCATTTCGAGGCGACTTCCATGATGCTCCAAGCCCAGGTGGATGGATCATATGACGAGCAGTCTGAAATGGAAGCCGAGATCACACGAAGGGTTAACGAAGCGAACATTGGGCCACTCGGTCTCCGTGGTGATACATCCGTCATAGCTACATTCATGAAAGTAGGACCACAGAGAGCTTCCGGAGTGCGAATCGTTTGCGTTCGTCCAACCTGCTGCTTCGAGCCGAGGATTGCTACGGTGGAGTTGCAATAAGTGTTATTATTGGAACATGAAATATGTCTCTGGGGAAAGGACAAGCGGTCAGTATAGTATCAGGCCGTAGAAGACAGAATGAATATTAGAATAAGTAATATGCTTAAGCGTTTGATTTTATTAGCAGCTTTGGTGAACATAATTGTGATGATGGTGTTTCAATACTGGCTTCCGACCGATACCGTCACAGGAAATGCTGATTACTCCGAGGAAAATGCTTCAGAGACAGGAGAACATGTTGGAACGATAGAGTCGATAGAACAGGAAACTGCAGCGAAAGAGGCAGAAGAAGTGCAAACGGCTCTTGCGCGAGAGGAAGAACCAGAGAAAACTGAAGAACAAGAGGAAGAGAGAGATCCCGATGCACCGATTTTGGAACTGACAGATGACCATATTTATCTGAGAGTTGGAGATCGCTTTAACTACATGAGTTATATTAAGACTATGGAGGATGTAGACGGCTCTGATCTGAGCCATTACATTTATCTGGATCAGGACGTGGATACATCTGAGCCGGGCGAGATTGAATTGACATATCGAATCACCAGTGTGATTACCGGAAAGTCAGATTCCAAAGTATTGCTTATCACGATTCGTGAATAATAATAGAAAGCAGACTGCAAGCAAGAAGTAAGGAGGAACACTGTGAGGAGACTGAGAACCTTGAGCATAACCTTGTTTATTGCTTCATTGATTCTCTTCGGGATCAATTATTACAGGAAGAGCATATACGAAGATAAAACCGGGCCGGTATTTGAGATGGAAGATAATATCGTACAGGTGAGCGTCAAAGACAACGAGAAAGCGCTGCTGAGAGGACTTACAGCAACGGATGCGGCGGACGGAGATGTGACGGACTCAATTATTGTGGAGTCAATCAGCCCCTTTACAGGAACAGGGCGCAGGATTGTCAGTTATGCGGCGTTCGATTCGGATAATCACGTAACGCATACCAAGAGAGATCTTGTCTATAAAGACTATCAGGCATCTCAATTTCATTTGAATAAGCCATTATCTTTTGCTATGAATACTACTAATCTGCTTGACGGGGTTACAGTGGACGACTGCATTGATGGTGATTTGACTAAAAGCGTTAAACTAATGTCAGACGGGGAAATTGACACTTCTCATGTAGGTGAGTATAGTGCCAGATTGAAGGTGACAAACAGTGCCGGCGGCGTATCCTATCTGCCGGTGACAATTGAGATATATGATGCATCTGTACAGTATAAGCGTCCGCAACTTAAATTGAAGGACATTGTAGTTTATTTAGAAAAAGGCGAAGATTTTGACGAAGAAGAATATTTGACTTCAATCACAATTAATGGAACTGAGTATTCAATGACAGATGAAGCGGGTACATACGGGGCACGATATGTGCAACAAGATGTGATAGATAAAACAATCGGGTATGATCGAGTAGATATTGAGAGCAATGTTGATACGGATGTCTCCGGTTATTATGAGGTAACATACTCATTTGAAGATACGGAAGAGAACACCGGAACGGGGCATGCAAGGCTATACGTCGTGGTACTGGAAGGGAGAACGAACGGGAAATGAGTAATGACAAAAGAGTAACTGGCATTTCCTCGGGTGAAGAAACAACAATTGACTTGTACAGTATGCTCACGGATGTGGGCAGGGAATGGCTCTCGATCCTTATGCTTACACTTGCAGCCGGGTTGGTCGCTTTTGTTGTACTATCGAATCTACACCCGTTAGATTATGCGACGTCGGCCACCATGGTAGTCAGAAATATGGATGAAGAAAACACCAGCGGGAATACCGGTACCGACGTTTATGAAACCCTGAACTATGGAGCAGACAGTGCGTCGAGATTAAAGAATATTCTTGAAAGCAGGGAATTAAAGGATACGGTCGCAAAAGAACTGGGATTAAAAGAATTTGAGGGGAAGACTTCGGCACAGACACTTGGCGAATCCAACCTGTTGGAGATCACAGTTCGCTCCAAATCTCCTTTTATTTCCTATAAGGAAGCGGAATCTATCTTGAATAATTATACTCGCTTTTCCGGTGACCTTGTAGGTGGTACAGAGCTAAGAGTCCTGGAGCGCCCGAAGGTGCAGGAGAATCCGGAGCACCCCTTAGAAAACGTGAAGTATTCCATTATATGCAGCGGTCTTGTGTTTTTGATCATCTGCGCATTGCTGGCCCTGAAGTCTTATATGCGTGACACTGTGCACAACAGCGCAGAGGTGGAGAGCAAGATTGATGCTAAGCTTCTGGCTACGATCACGCATGAAGAGAAACATCGCAGAGGCAAGCGAAGGATTGGTGGCGAGAAGGCCAGTATTCTGATCACGGACCCTGTAACGAGTTTCCGTTACACAGAGGATATGCGCAAACTGGCTGCTCGTATTCGGAATGAAATGTCAGAGAAAAATCAGAAAGTGCTGCTGGTTTCCAGTGCCATGGAGAATGAAGGAAAATCGACAGTATCTGCCAATATAGCATTGGCCATGGCGCAGATTAATCCAAAAGTTGTATTGGTTGACATGGATTTCAGAAAACCGTCCATGTATAAGATCCTGAACCTGCAGAATGAGAATTTTGTGGATTTGGGTGAGATTATAGGGAAAGGACTTAAACCCGGTGCGGACGATTTTTCAAAAGAAGTACAGTCAATGCTTTGCAAAGTCCCCGGAACGGAGCTTTCCTGTGTTCTTTGCCGCAAGTCTGTCCCTCAGGCAGTGGAAAAGTATTCCGAACTTCTGCGAAGCATCCTTGAGGAACTTAAGAAAGACGCAGACTTTATTATCATAGACACCGCTCCGCTCAGCCTTGTCTCGGATGCGGAGGAACTCGCTACAATGGCGGATACTTCTGCAATTGTAATCCGTCAGCACTGGGTGGAGGCAAAGGAGATCAACGACACAATCGACGCGCTGGGAGGAAGAGAAAATGTTCTGGGATGTGTCTTCAACAATGCGCAAAGAGGCAATGTGAGCGGTGCGGCGTCAGAATACGGGTATGGTTATGGAGGACACTATGCAAAATAATAATACAGTAAGCGTCCAAGATAATGAGATAGAGATCGACCTTTTTCAACTGTTTGTTGATATGTGGAACGGGCTTAAGCGAAATGGGTGGTTGTATCTGGCCTTGATGAGTATAATGGGAACAATCGCTTTTTTTGCGGCCAGGATGTTATATTCTCCTTACTATGAGGCGTATACCACTTTTACTGTTAATACAGTCTCCACGGTTAGCTATAATTCCAGAAATCAGAAGAATACGGTCACGAATAAGATGGGCAAAATATTCCCCTTTATCCTGACCAGCGATGCCTTAAAGAGCATTGTTATAGAAGATATGGGATATTCAGATTCGGATACGTTCCCGGCTGAGATTGAAGCTTCAGTGGTCAAGGATACGAATCTGGTTACATTAAAAGTAAAATCAGACGAGCCACAGATTGCCTATGATACTCTGCGCTCTGTCCTTCGCAACTACCCTTCCATCAGTGATGTGGCAATCGGCGAGGTGACGCTCAAACAGATGGATGAGAGCGGCTTCCCAATGGAACCGGCTAATACACCAAGGAGCAGGATCATAGCGGCAGCAGCGATGTTGCTCACACTTGTGCTATGCCTGGCCTGGCTGGCATTTAAGTCTGTGACAAGAAGAACCATTCGCACAGAAGAAGAGTTGACACGTTACTTTAATGCTGAATATCTTGGCAACATGCCTTCTGTTGTATTCAAGAAGAGGAGCAAGAATCAGAATCAGACAGTTACGATCGATGCGGAAGGAATTCCTTTTGCATTTGTAGAGGCAATTCGCACCATCCGCCATCGTGTTGAGCGCGAAGCGCAGAAGCACAAGGCTAAGGTTATTGTCGTGACAAGCGCGCTGCAGTCAGAAGGAAAGACAACAACTTCGACAAATCTTGCGATTGCTCTTGCTAACAGGAAACATAATGTTTTGCTGGTAGACGGCGACCTCAGAAATCCGTCCATTCTTTCTGCACTGGGTATGGAGCCTACAAAGAAAGGCGTGGTGGATCTTCTGGCGGAAAAGGTAGGAGTAGATGAAGTACTGACGCCATATAAAGACAAAAAACATTTGGCTATTCTCCCGGGAGGAGTGCCTACTGATAATCCCACTGCTTTATGGAGCAATGAGAATACCGGGAAGCTGATCAAAAAACTCAGAGACAAGTGTGATTATGTGATCATCGACGCACCGCCCAGTGCGATTGTTTCAGATGCGTCTCTGATCGCAAGAATTGCCGATGGATGCGTTTTGGTAGTTCGTCAGGATTTTGCAAGCATCGACACCTTACGCGAAGGTATGGAAATGTTCTCAGGAACCGGCTGCAAACTCCTCGGTTGCGTACTGAACCACGCGGAAGCCGGCGGCAGCGGCTATGGATATGGCCGATACGGCTACGGAAGATACGGATATGGTCGATATGGCTATGGAAAATCTGGCTACGGTTATGGGTACGGAGAATCCGGCAGCGCTAAAACTTCTGAGAAGTAAGAGACAAAGAATAGGAAAATGGATAAACTGCGATTTAACAGCCGACGATTGGAAATTTACGACAGATGAAAATCCTCGAAAACCGCTACAACTGGTACAAAGGCAACATGCACATGCACACCACGGTATCCGACGGTGAGCTGGAACCGGTAGAAGCAATAGGAATCTATCGGGACGCCGGTTATGACTTTATTGCCATCGCCGATCACCGCAAAGTCGGACATCTGTGGCAGGATGAGCGCTTTTTGATCCTGCCCGGAGTTGAATGGGACACTGGTGACGCAATACATATGCCCGTATACCATATCCTCGGGATTGGAATGAATAGAGAGACAGTTGATTTTTACCATGGAGCACCCTACGAGGGTGCTCCTCTTGGAAATACGCGCGGAGGCATATGGACCGGCAGCAGGAGCGGAAGAAAAAAATATCATCCGCATCCGCAGGCCATTATTGACGCGATCAGAGCGGCGGGAGGAATCGCTATACTGGCGCACCCGGCCTGGTCCGTGATGTCCCCGGAAGAGATTTATGATCTGCACGGGCTTGCCGGAGCTGAGATTTTCAACAGTATCTCCGGTTATCCGTTCTATCCCGGGAGAGATGAGGCGTCCTATTACTGGGACATCTGGGGCAAGAACGGGAAACTGGTAGGTGCGTTTGCGGGCGACGACTCGCATCATTACGCCGGAGAACAGACCAAAGCCTTTACGATGGTGAATGCACCCGAACTCAGTCGGGACGCTATAATGGACGCCTTGAAACGCGGTAATTTCTACGCGAGCTGTGGACCGAGATTTCACAGCATTGACTACGATCCGGAGTCCGGAGAGGTCATGGTGGAGTGCTCCAGAGATGTTCAGGCGGTGGTCTTCAAGTCTAATACGCCTTGGCCGGACGGCGGATATCGGGAGATCAACGGGAGAGGCAGAGCATCCTATCAGATTATGTATGAGGACCGGTTTGTGCGGATCGAGCTGGTGGACGGAAACGGCAAAAAAGCGTGGTGCACGCCTTTTGCTGTGGGGAGAGGGAGAAGAGATTGAATCCTAATGCGTTTATGTACCGTACAATCAGATGTGCCGGGGGCTGTCCTCTGGCACGTTTTTGCGTTTACTGTGAACTTCCACTAAATTTTACACCTAAATAATAGCGAATGCCAAGAAAAGCCCGTATTTAGGATATTCGTTTGTTATCATGGTAAAGGGAATGAGTGAGTTGGTCAGCGGCATAGTGGGAAGCGTCAGGGGAACGTTCGAGAACAGGTGGGCCAGACACATCGATGATTACGATGTATACGGGACTACAGTAAAGAGAAAACTGTATGAAACAGATTCGAAGGACAGATATTTCCACATATACCACAGTATTCTCAAAGAAGGCAGTGAACGCACGCTGCTCGTCAAAAAGCTGCAGCAGATGAAATCCTATCTCATGGGACATACAAATGAGGTGATCGAGTTCGGCCCGGGATTCAGCCGGTACTTTATCCTTCACTATAACGGCAGGATCTTCCAATTCCCGGAGGACAGGACAGACGTGATCGACAGGGAGAATGAACTGAGCGGTTATTTCTGTATCATCACATCGGAAAAGATGACAGCGAAGGAAGCGATCAAGCTGTATAAGAGCAGGGACGCGTCAGAGAAGCTGTTCCGGGGTGACAAATCCTACCTTGGAGACAAGAGCCTGCGTATTTACGGGGATTCATCTGCTGACGCCAAGATCTTCATGGAATTCATCGCGCTGATCATCCGGAACAGGATCTACAATTATCTCCAGGATGAGATGAAAGCACTGGCCAAAAGGCCCAATTTTATGACAGTCCCGGCAGCTATCAGGGAGCTGGAGAAGATCGAGATGGTGAGACTCACAGACAACCGGTACAGGCTCGACCACGCAGTGACAGCGACACAGAAAACGATACTGAAGGATACTGAAGGCATTCGGAATGGATGCAGGAACTGTAAAGAATTATGCAGCTGAGATCAGCCGTATCCTGAGAGAGGGCAAATGAGATGGCAAGAGGAAGAAAAAGAGGAGCCGTATCTGCAACCATGGAGGAGCAGATCCAGAAGGCACAGGAGAAGGTGATAAAAACAAAAGCCGCTTATGACACGGCGGTCGAATCGTTGCAGAAACTTCTGGATAAGAGGGACGCGCAGCGCAAGGGCGATCTGCGGGAACAGACCGGCGAGCAGAACGAGAGAAATCATGCATGTAATCATTATGGCGAATAAACGGCCTTGTCTTTTCATAGGAAGAACTTCCTCAACAAGAGAGAATACAGGTGCCCGATATATCGGAGAGATATTAACCCAATTTAATTATCGCAGAGGGAGGGAGAGAATACAAGGAAGCCTGTAACATAATTCATAGGCTGATTGCGAGTCCGAGGCTGGAAGCGAAAACAGCGCTTTTTGTGGCAGTTTTTGTATTGTTTATGTACGGTTAAATACCTGTTAATGCAAAACACTGTCCAATATAGGGCCAATGGACCGAAATTCCCCGATATCTCATTGAAAAAGGCCTTTGACTAGGCTACAATTATAACTCAGTGACATTAATCTATAATGCTTTTCATGTAAGGATCATTATTCATGAGCGGCAAAGAAAACGATAAAACAACTGTTATTGAAGAAAATTCCATAAAGAGAGATAAACCTGCACGCAAGAAGACCGCAGACCGGAACAGTAAAACCGCCGGTACGAAAAAACGGGAAGCCAGTTCGAATACTAATAAGAAGTCTTCGACCAGGAAAAAGGCCGGCGGCGCGGCAAAAGCAAACACCGCAGCCCGTACAACCACCAACAAACGAAACAGGAAGAAACTCGCGGGGCACTGGCAAAATGTAGCCACGCTCCTGGTTTTGTATGACCTGGCGGTCATCAATTTCTCTTATATCACAGCGCTATGGCTTCGCTATGATCTGAAGTTTTCCACAATCAACCCTTCATATCTGAAAGCATGGGCAAGCTTTACACCAATCTACTCTGTATTTTGCCTTATTGTCTTCTGGAGAACCAGGCTCTATAAGAGTATCTGGAAATACGCCAGTTATACTGAACTTCTGTATATCATAAAGGCGACAATCATTACAGCGGTGTTCCACATCCTGTTTATTACGGTTTTCTTTAGGCGCATGCCGATTTCCTATTATATAATGGGACCGACATTGCAATTCATTTTCATGACTATAATCCGGTTCTCGTATCGCTTTGTCCTGCTCCTCCGCAACGAGCGTGCAAATACGAAGACCTTTGGACGCGTCATGATCATCGGCGCCGGCAATGCGGGACAGGCGATCTCCCGTGATATCCGCAGATCGAGAGAAATCAATGATAAAGTCATGTGCTTCATCGATGACGAACCCAACAAGTGGGGGCGTTACATTGACGGTGTACCGATCGTGGGAGGTAGAGACAGCATTCTGGAGAACGTAGAGAAGTTCCGGATTCAGAAAATCTATCTGGCCATTCCAAGTGCCACTGCGGAGCAGCGCAGAGATATCCTGGACATCTGCAAAGAGACTGACTGCGAACTCAAGAACCTGCCCGGCATGTATCAGTTCATGAAAGGTGAGATAACAGTCAGCCAAATGAAGAAGGTCTCTGTAGAAGACCTTCTCGGCCGTGAGCCCATCAAAGCAGACATGAAGGAAGTATTCGACTTCATTAATGGCAAAACAGTCCTGGTCACCGGAGGCGGCGGTTCCATCGGCAGTGAGCTCTGCAGACAGATCGCAGCCCATTCACCCAAACAGCTGATCATTCTGGATATTTATGAAAACAACGCCTATGACATCCAAATGGAACTGCGGGAAAAGTATCCGGAGCTTGACCTGGTTACCTTAATCGGTTCTGTCCGCGACAGCCGCAGAATGTTTGGTATTTTTGAGAAATACAGACCGCAGTTGGTCTACCATGCAGCCGCACATAAACATGTGCCGCTTATGGAAGACAGCCCCAATGAGGCAATAAAGAATAACTCCATCGGCACCTATAAGACAGCATATGCTGCTATGGTCCACGGTTGTGAGCGCTTCGTATTGATCTCAACTGATAAGGCAGTCAATCCCACTAACATCATGGGTGCCAGCAAGCGCCTGTGTGAGATGATCATCCAAAGTTTCGACGCCAAGATTAAGGAAGGCAAGGCAAACGAGATTCCGCAGCTCTTCACGCATTCGGGAATTGAGAATGCTGATAAAGACGGTACAGGCTCTGTCTTCCGTAATATCAAGACAGAATTTGTAGCCGTTCGTTTCGGAAACGTGCTGGGAAGTAACGGATCTGTTATTCCACTTTTCAGAAAGTGGATCGAGAATGGCGGACCTGTGAGAGTTACCCACCCCGATATTATTCGCTACTTCATGACCATTCCTGAAGCTGTCAGTCTGGTGCTTTTAGCAGGCACCTATGCCAAGGGAGGAGAGATCTTCGTTTTGGATATGGGAAGCCCGGTAAAGATCGATACTTTGGCAAGAAACATGATCCGTCTGTCCGGATACAGGCCGGATGTGGACATCAAGATTGTCTACACAGGACTCAGACCCGGTGAGAAGCTCTACGAAGAAAAGCTCATGGCCGAAGAAGGGCTTACAAAGACGGAGAATGAGCTTATCCATATCGGAAGACCGATCCCGTTTGATACAGATGAATTCTTAGACCAATTAGAACATCTGATGTATGTGGCTTATTCTAATAAGGGCGATATCCGGGAGCAGGTAGAGAAGATGGTTTCCACTTATCATCCGGAGAATGTTGGAAATAAGGATGAGAAGTATGAGAGACTTACGGGGGAAATTGTTCTTCCAATGGAAATGAGAAAACTGTAGTATAAGACATGCAGAAAAACGCATCGGAAAGACCGATGCGTTTTTCTATGAGTTAATAATCACAATTTAGTATTAGGAAAATGTGATTAGTTATTATGCTGTTAGCGGCGGGAGGAATTGACCCCCTCTTATATGGCGAATTTCGCCCGCCGCTAACAGCCGCCTTCGGCGGTGTCTGGGTATGGCCTCTGGCTCCGGATCTATGAGCAGATCAGATTGCAAAGGCTTCTTTGATTCTGGAGCGAATAATATGTCGTTTAAAAACCCTTTATTGGCGGAAATCTCGCCAGTAAAGGGCAGAGCAGACACATACCTATAGCCCCAGAGGGTACGAGATACCGTTTGCAGAACCCTTTATTGGCGGAAATCTCGCTAGTAAAGGGTAGTGAAATACCTTGAGGAACTTGTTAAGCCAAAAAAAAGAGGAATCCGTCATCTGCGAATTCCTCTATTTTTTGGTATTGATATTTACTCGTTTGTCAGCACTTCTTCTACAGGCTCTGATTGAGATTCTCCTTCAGAAGGCTCCTCCTCAGGATCTTCTTCCGTAGGCTTCGCCTGATCTTCTTCATCTAATGAAGGCTCCGGCAAAGCATCATCCGAAGGCTCTTCCGGAACATCTTTGTCCGCTTGGTTTGCATCCTGGATCAATTCATCGGATGGAGACTCGATTGGAGCGGCTTCAACAGGAGCGGCTTCAACAGAAGATGTTTCAACAGGTTTTCCTTCTTCAGAATCCTGCTGATCCTGCTGATTTGCGACTTTGTCATTAAGTTCCTGTTGATCTTCGACTTCGTCTTCAAGCTCCTGCTGACCATCGTCTTCATCATCAGAATCATCAGGCAAGTCAACCTGATTAGATATAATCGTATCCGCTAATTCTGAGACAGCCGCCAATGATCGATCCGCAACGATTGAGAAGGTGGAAGGTTTCCCCATTGAGAACCCACCTATGGGATAAACGGGCGGTGTGTCAAACTCGCCTGTCTTATCAACTGTGTTGATATTATAATTGCCGGAATCTCCTAAGACGAAGTCGTAGACCGGGGTGATCGTATAGGAATTTTCAACTGTGGTTACGACGATACGGGCTTCGATCTTATCGCCCCATTCGAATTGGATCCACCATCGATTCTCACCCATTGGTGTTACTTCATAGTACGGATATTCTACATTGTTTACCTGTACTGTCAAATCATACGATTTAATCTCTATGTCTCCGGCAACACTATATTCACAGTGTTGGCTCAGAACTATATCGACCGGCTTGACAGTCAGGGTGCCGAGTTCCTGCGTCACTGTGTAGTTGTTCGGATTAACTCCCTTCCACTCGACCATGCACGTATTAGGTGTAAATCCAACGTTTTTGATGGAACCGGTTACTGTTATTTTGGGACCCTGGCCGTTTACCCAAGGGTCTGAAGGCGATAATTCGTAACTATTGTAGAAAAGTGTCTCGCCGTCATATACCTTATCGGTGGAACCGGTAGTGATCGTTACCTTCTTGGGGGTTATTTCGAGAACTCCGGGCTCCTGCGTGACAGTGTAGTTGTTCGGGTTTGTATCGAGCCAATCAACTGTGTAAGGGTTATTTATCGTTCCTGCATCCGTGATTTTGACTGGTTCGGGTTCGGTGGGAGTGATGACAGAGATAGATTCGCCTTCGACAAGCCCTTCGATCTTGATCGCCTCGGAGCCAATGAGCGGCTGGCCGTCGTACTCCTTGGTGGCGCTTGCCGTGATTGTGAGGGGCGCGGGGGTGATCTCAAGTTTGTTGTTGGCAAAAGATATCTCGTAGTTAGTTTTCTTTCCTTCAAGGAAGGTGCTCTCCGGCTCGAAAGTATAGGAACCGGCATCACTGTATCCCGTTCCGTTCAGCTCAAGCTTTGCGCCGTAGGGGAGAGTGAAGGTGAAAGAATAAGCTCCTGCGACTTCTCCGTCGTAACTACAAGCGATGGGGTCGACGGGCTCATCGGTTCCTTCGTAGGACGCCCGGACCCATTCGGGGAAGTAGGGGTGTCCCATGTATTCGAAGACCGCAGGTGAGCTGTCGCCGGAACCGGAGCCAGACCCGCCGTCCCCAGAGCCGGGGTCAGACCCCTCATCGATGATTTCTTCGCCGCGGAAGCCAACATCGAATACAACCTGCAGCGGGTTTACGGCCAAGGTGCCGAGAGATTCAGTGACAGTGTAGTTGCCGCTGTCTGCGGAATCCCAGCTGATGGAGTAGGTGTTTTCTGTCGAGCCGACGTCCGTAATGGAGCCGTTTGCCGCTACAGTGGCAGTTTCTCCGCTCACAAGACCGGAAATGGAAGCTTCGGAGTTTGTCAGAGGAGTGCCGTCATATTCCTTATCATCGGAACCGGTGGTGATAGTTACTTCTTTTGGAGCAACAACTAATTTACCGTTCTTCGCTGTGATGTTCGAAAAATATTCAGTTACATCTCTGCCATCCGAGTTGTAGATCGTATAGGAATCGATCGTGTTGGCGCTGTTTCCGGCGTCTGTCTGGCTGCCGGAGACAGTGGTGCTGACTGTGAAAGCGGAAGGCAGGCCTTCGGCGGTGACTGAGTTGTTTGTCAGCGCAGTGCCGTCGTAGATCTTATCGGCAGAAGCCGCTGTCAGAGTTACAGGGCTAGTCTGTGCCGTTACGCGCAGAGTGCCGAGAGATTCAGAGACCGTGTAGTTACCGCTGTCTGCGGAATCCCAACTGATGGAGTAAGTGTTTTCCGTGGAACCGACGTCCGTAATGGAGCCGTTTGCCGCCACAGTGGCAGTTTCTCCGCTCACAAGACCGGAAATGGAAGCTTCGGAGTTTGTCAAAGGAGTGCCGTCATATTCCTTATCATCGGAGCCGGTGGTGATAGTTACTTCTTTTGGAGCAACAACTAATTTACCGTTCTTCGCTGTGATGTTCGAAAAATATTCAGTTACATCTCTGCCATCCGAGTTGTAGATCGTATAGGAATCGATCGTGTTGGCGCTGTTTCCGGCGTCTGTCTGGCTGCCGGAGACAGTGGTGCTGACTGTGAAACCGGAAGGCAGGCCTTCAGCGGTGACGGAGCTGTTTGTCAGCGCAGTGCCGTCGTAGATCTTATCGGCAGAAGCCGCTGTCAGAGTTACAGGGCTGGTCTGTGCCGTTACGCGCAGAGTGCCGAGAGATTCAGAGACAGTGTAGTTACCGCTGTCTGCGGAATCCCAGCTGATGGAGTAAGTGTTTTCCGTGGAACCGACGTCCGTGATGGAACCCGAAGCAGCTACAGTGGCAGTTTCTCCGTCGACAAGACCTGAGATGGATGCCTCGGAGATTGCCAGTGGAGTGCCGTCATACTCTTTTTCGGCAGAACCGGTGGTGATCGTCACTTCTGCAGGAGTAACGGTCAAAGTACCGTTCTTCGCTGTGATGTTCGAAAAATAGTCAGTCACGTCACTGCCATCAAAGTCGTAAATCGTATAGGAATCGATCGTGTTGGCGCTGCTTCCAGCGTTTGTCTGGCTGCCGGAGACAGAAACGCTGACTGTGAAATCGGAAGGCAGACCTTCGGCAGTAAACGAATCGGATGTCAGTGTAGTGCCGTCGTAGGTCTTCAAGACAGAGGCCGCTGTCAGAGTTACAGGGCTAGTCTGTGCCGTTACGCGCAGAGTGCCGAGAGATTCAGAGACTGTGTAGTTACCGCTGTCTGCGGAATCCCAGCTGATGGAGTAAGTGTTTTCCGTGGAACCGACGTCCGTGATGGAACCCGAAGCAGCTACAGTGGCAGTTTCTCCGTCCATAAGACCTGAAATGGAAGCCTCGGAGATTGCCAGTGGAGTGCCGTCATACTCTTTTTCGGCAGAACCGGTGGTGATCGTCACTTCTGCAGGATTCACGGTCAGAGTGCCGCTCTGCAGAGTGACCTCCGGGAACTGAGCAGTTACATCGTTGCCGCTTGCGTCATAGATCGTGTAGGAAGTGATCGTGTTGGCGCTGCTGCCGACGTTTGTCTGGCTGCCGGAGATAGTGGCACTGACCGTGAAGCTGGAAGGCAGACCTTCGGCGTTGAGCGCGGAATCTGAAGGCAGACCCTCGACGGTAAATGAGTCATCTGTGAGGGCAGTGCCGTCGTAGGTCTTCGAGGCGGAGGCCGATGTCAGGGTTACAGGGCCGTAAGGAGCCGGAACCGGAGTCGGAGCCGCGGCAGTAACTTGCAGAGTGCCGAGGTCTTCGGAGACTGTGTAGTTGCCGCTATCGGCGGTGCCCCAGTCAATGGTGTAGGTGTTAACTGTGGAGCCGACTTCGGTGATGGTGCCGGTTGTCGTTACTGTGGCGGTTTCGCCGGCGACAAGACCGGAGATGGAGGCCTCGGAGTTTGTCAGAGGGGTGCCATCGTAGGTCTTTGAGGCGGAGCCGGTGGTAATGGTAGCGGAGGCAGGGGTGACCGTAAGGGTGCCGAGGTCTTCGCTGACTTCGTAGTTGCTGCGGTCGGCGGTGCCCCAGTCGATGGTGTAAGTGTTGACGCTCGTGCCGACGGATGTCTGGCGGCCGGTGGGGGTTACTTTGATCGATTCGTCGACGGCGAGGCCGGAGTAATGGGCTTCCTCGCTGCCAAGGGCCCTGTTGTTGTAGTCGGTGATATCCGTGTCGACGGTGATGCGGACGTTGGTGAGGTTCTGCATCAGGCGGTCGGACTCGGATTCGCGGATCATGAGGCCGCCCTGCTCGATCATCGCGTCGCCTGAAGCAGTCGCGCCGCCGGAAGCAGACACGTCGCCGGAAGTAGCAGCACCGCCGGAAGGAGTCGCCGTAAGCGATTCAATGCGCCCGCGGATCAGCGAGATGTTCCAGCCGGTGTCTTTGCAGGCCTGCTCGAGAAGAGCCGGATTGTCCGCGTAGAGGCGGAGCAGCTCTGCGGGGAGGTCGTTTTCTGTGAGCTTCTCTATTTTGAGCTCGATGCTTTGCTTGCCGGCAAGGTCGGAGATGAAGACGGTGAGCTTCTGGCCGGCCTTAAGCTGGATCTCGCGCCGCTCGCCGGTGAGCGGGTTGGCCGCGTTCACCCAGATGACGCCGCAGATGCCGTAGAGAGTCTGGTTGTCGTAGGAGACGTTTGCGGCCGGTTCGGTGACGACATAGGAAGTATTGCGCCAGGGCACTTCCCGGCTGCCGCTTCCTTTGTAGAAGGTGACGTAGGCATCCGGCTCGGTCAAAACAGTGCCGTCATATACTTTCTCAGCAGTTCCCGTGTGGATCGTGAGAGGAGCGGGAA